>OAPD01000005.1_pt1 | contig 28268 bp, 32 predicted proteins | sample 1516291 | NCBI WGS metagenome assembly OAPD01 (sample SAMEA3275590, study PRJEB22092) | marine metagenome | biome: marine biome; feature: surface water; material: 00002010 | collected 2014-06-21T10:43:00+00 | depth 1 m
CATTAATTTCTTGACGCCAAAGGAATTGATCGCCGATCCAAACCAAATGGGGGTCATATGTCCCTCTAACACCGCTTGTGGGTCGAGAGTCGGTAGCAGCTCACGCGCCATTTCAACCTCTTCTAGGAATTTTTCCAAAAGATGTTCTGGCACATGCTCTTTTAGTTTGGGGTCGTCTAATCCGTTAATCTCGATGCTTTCTGCAACGCGGTTTCGGTCTGCGCGGTCCATCAATTCCAACCGATCATTCAACAGATCGTAACAGCCCAAAAATTCACTGCCGACCCCGATTGGCCAACTGGCAGGTGTTACATCAATCGCAAGGTTTTCTTGGATCTCATCTATGATTTCAAATGTTTCGCGGCTTTCGCGGTCCATTTTGTTACAAAACGTCAAAATCGGTAGATCGCGCAGGCGGCACACCTCAAACAGTTTGCGGGTCTGGCTTTCGACACCTTTTGCACCGTCAATCACCATCACGGCTGCATCAACAGCCGTCAGTGTGCGATAGGTGTCTTCGGAAAAATCGCTGTGACCCGGTGTGTCCACAAGGTTGAAGCGGAAATCATGATATTCAAAGGACATTGCAGATGCGCTAACGGAAATTCCGCGGTCCTTTTCCATCTGCATGAAATCTGAACGTGTACGCCGCGCTTCGCCCTTGGCACGTACTTGGCCCGCCATTTGGATCGCACCGCCAAACAACAGGAACTTTTCCGTCAATGTTGTTTTGCCTGCATCTGGGTGCGAAATAATCGCAAAGGTGCGGCGGCGGCCAATTTCAGGCGGTAGGTCGGGGCGATTTGTGGCGATTTGTGTCATGACTTGCCTATATTGCGCGCGTCTGCGCTTGGCAACTCTTGGGCGTTCAGAATGCGTGGAAAAACGAATTTTACCCGCGCGATGCCTGACGCAGCAGGTTCACCGCATTGATCGAACGCAGTTTTTCTTCGTCAACTTCCAAAACATCCCGATAGCTGGATTTATGCAGGCTGATGCCGCGTTTCGCCTCATCAGGCAGGGCACTTTGTGTGCGTTGATCAAACAACAGGCTCTCTGCAGCGATGCCTTCGGCATAGATGATTTGATGTTCATCAAATAGCAGCTGGTAGTATTCGACAAACCCATCATCTAGGCGATAAACGTCTTTGCCATTCACCAAATGTTTGGCCCGCACCAATGTTTCGGCGCGGCCTGTGCCCAATTTATCTTGTCGTTGATAAACAAAAAGACGGTGTTCTGGGCTAACAACCAAATCGTGCATATTGTTCAAGGCACCCGCTTTGATCACGACAGGTGCAAAATCACCTGTGGCCCGCATAGTGGATTGCCCGATCCAGCGGATTTCTTGGACACCTTTGTCGCGTGTGATAATTTTTTCACCGACTTCTAAGTCTTCAATCGGTTTCAATGCACCAGATGATAGCGTGATACGCGTACCTTTGACAAATGACACACACGTGATTTGGGCAAAGCGTTCCTCTGCATTTTCGCGATCGACACCGACCAATGTGTATTCGATCCCCTCAACCATCGGGGAAAAGGGCATGACGTAGATGTTTTCAACGCTATCGTGCTCATCCACTTCGACAATCAACAATGCTTCGACGGTATCTGCGTTTTGGGTCATCAGGGTGACGCAGCTATCCAGAAACAGGGCGTTGCCCTCACTACCTGTATCGCCGTTCGTTCCAACGTGCAGGCCGTCATCGCTTAGGATCACAGGAAGAACGCGGCGCGGGGACACTTTTTTCAGGGTATAGACATCATCCAACATCAATTCATCGGCAAAGGACATGGTATCGCCCAAGTTCGCGCCATGGACCACCTTAAAGCTGTCAGCCTGATACACAGGAATTGTTTGCATGTCGTCTTCGCCTAGCTTCCTTTGCTGGGTTTGCCAGCATGTCAGCGGACTGTTGATGTTTGCAGTCTGCATTGATCTTACTCTGTTATTCGCCCGTAATCCAATTAAGTTGCAAAATTTGTCAAAAACTGGACTCATGGTCGTTGATTTTGGGGCACTGTTAAAAAGGCAAACGCGTCAAAGTAGAAAAATCTTAGTTTAAGTTGAGAGGTCGAGAGAAATGGATCTGGGTATTGCAGGTAAAAAAGCACTGGTTTGTGCATCCTCCAAGGGGTTGGGCAAAGGCTGTGCCTTGGCCTTGGCAGAGGCAGGTGTTGATTTGGTTTTAAATGCACGGGGCGTGGAGGCGTTGGAGAAAACAGCCTCAGAGATTCGTGGCCGTTTTCAGGTGAACGTCACCGCAGTTGCCGCCGATATCACAACCGAAGAAGGCCGCGCTGCCGTTTTAGATGCAGCTGGCCATATTGATATTCTGGTTACAAACGCGGGTGGTCCCCCTCCTGGATTGTGGAGCGATTGGGACCGTGACGATTTCATCGCGGCCATTGATGCGAACATGCTAACGCCCATCACACTGATTAAGTCGGTTCTGCCCGCAATGATGGAACAGGGGTGGGGGCGTATTGTGAACATCACGTCGCAATCGGTGCGCGCGCCGATCCCACAGTTGGGTTTGTCGAATTCCGCGCGTGCTGGCCTGACTGGCTATGTCGCGGGTACATCGCGCCAAGTGGCGCCCCACGGTGTGACGATTAACAATCTATTGCCTGGCATCCACGCGACAGATCGCGCAATTTCATTGGATGGTAAAGTGGCTGCCGATACAGGGATCACGATGGATGAGGCGAAATCCGCACGCGAGGCAACGATTCCCGCACGCAGATACGGCACGCTCGAGGAATTTGGCGCCACCTGTGCGTTCATGTGTTCACAGCATGCGGGTTTCATGGTTGGTCAAAACGTAATGTTGGATGGCGGTGCCACGAATATGACCATGTAATTTGGCTGACTAAATTTTGCGTTGAGTAATCCCCGCACAAGTTTGGCGGGGATTGTCATTCATCAAAACTGTTGCGGCGATGGTTGCGCAGATCATGTGATACTGATATCCACACCCTAATCCTGATAAGTTTTATCGGAAAAAGGCAGCAGGCAGTGCAATCGGTACCCAGATTAGAGATTAAAAATCTGACGCGTCGTTTTGGCGACACCGATGTGGTGCGTGATGTATCCCTGACCGTTCTGCCAGGGCAGGTCACCTGTTTGTTGGGGCCGTCAGGGTGTGGAAAATCCACAACGCTGCGGATGATCGCGGGGATCGATCAACAAAACAGTGGTGAAATCTGGGTGGATGGGAACCTGATTTGCGACACCCATTCCTCTGTTCCGCCAGAAGAGCGATCCATTGGATTGATGTTTCAGGATTTCGCCCTTTTCCCACATTTATCCGTCGCGGAAAACGTGGCCTTTGGCCTAAGTGGATCAAAGGCGCAAAAACGTGCCCGTGTGGTTGAATTGCTGGAAAAAGTTGGTCTGGCACATATGATCGACGAATTTCCTCATACCCTATCAGGGGGCGAACAACAGCGCGTGGCGCTTGCGCGTGCGTTGGCACCGAGACCCAGCATTATGTTGATGGACGAACCATTTTCGGGGCTGGATAATCGGTTGCGCGATGACATCCGTGACGAAACTCTTGCCCTGCTTAAGGCCGAAGATACCGCTGTTGTTTTGGTCACCCATGAACCGGATGAGGCAATGCGCATGGCCGATGAAATCGCATTGATGCGTGCCGGACAAATCGTACAACGCGGCGCGCCCTATAACATCTATAACGCACCCGTCGATAAACGCGCGGTTGCCTTTTTCTCGGACATCAATGAGGTGCGCGCCACCATCCAAGGATCGCTTGCCGATACGGCCTTTGGTCAGTTTTTGGCACCTGGGATCAAAGATGGATCAGAGGTGGACATCGTGTTTCGCCCACAGCATGTGCGCATTGATTTTGACAGGGCCGGGCGCGGACCAAATCCAACCGCCAGCCAAGGTGTCGCTGCGCGGGCCTTGGTGGAACGCGCGCGGTTTTTGGGCAGTTATAGCCTGATTGAATTTCGCCTTGAAACGGATGGTGCGCGGATAACGGCCACTGTTCCCAGCGTATTTTTGCCGAAAGCCGGACAGGCGATGTGGTTGACGGTACCGCGCGACAGATGCTTTGTTTTCGAAGTAAAATAGCCCGTTTGCAGAGGCGTTTTTCACAATCCTTGGGTGAAAGTGTCGCGTCCTGCGCAAGATTTTTAAAATTTTCTTTCCGTTTGGGAAATTATCGACTTTAATCCGCCCAAATTAATGAATAGATGTGGGACGTTCAAAGGACGCGGCCCAGGTCGCGAACACGAGGAGAAAGACATGCTAAATAACATTGGTTTGCCGGGCATCCTGCTGATTGCAGTTGTTGTATTGGTTCTATTTGGTCGCGGTAAGATCAGTGGCTTGATGGGTGAAGTTGGCAAAGGCATCACAAGCTTCAAACGTGGTATCAAAGAAGGTGAAGAAAGCGCAAAAGAAGAAGCCGCTGAACTTGCCAAAGACGTCACGCCAGAGACAGAAAAAGACAAGGTATAATCCATGTTTGATCTGGGTTGGACCGAGCTGCTGGTCATTGGGATCGTGGCGCTTATCGTAGTGGGTCCCAAAGATTTGCCAGTCCTGTTTAAAAAGGGCGGGCAATTTGTTGGGCGGCTCAAGGGTATGGCGCGCGAATTCAGCAGTGCGATGAATGAAGCCGCAGATGATGCAGGCGTCAGCGACATCAACAAAACGTTGAAGGCCGCAACCAACCCCATGCAAACGGGCTTTGATAGCGTCAAAGACGCCGCATCAGAGTTTACAAAATGGACCCCTGAGAGTGAAACAGGGAAATTGGCGGCAGAGCGTGCCGAAGCGGCCAAGAAAATCCACGACGCAACGGCCAAGCGCGCACAGGAAAAACGTGACGCCGAAGCAGCCGCAGCCGCTGCTGCCGAGACTGCCCCAGCTGAGCCAACCCCCGCGGCGCCCGAACCCGTGGCAGAGGCACCAAAACCTGCCAAGGATAGTGGCCAAGGATAGTGAATGAGCACTGACGACCTAGATTCCAAAACCGCACCGCTGATCGAACACCTTGCTGAATTGCGTCAGCGGTTGATCTATTCTGTGTCCGCGTTCATCGTGGGGATGATTATCTGTTTCACAGTGTGGAACCCGATTTTCAATTTCCTAACAGAACCACTGTGTTCGGCGATGACGGCGCGTGGGCATTCGGATTGCGGTTTGATTTTGATTAAATTGCAAGAAGGTTTCTTTGTCGCGGTTTCAATCTCGTTGCTTGGTGGTTTGATCCTTGCCTTCCCTTACATCGCGTTTCAAATGTGGCGCTTTGTGGCGCCGGGTCTGTATAAAACAGAAAAGAACGCCTTTTTGCCGTTCATGATCGCCTCGCCTTTCATGTTCATGTTGGGCGCATCCTTTGCATATTACGTTGTGACACCCCTTGCGTTCGACTTCTTCCTTGGGTTCCAACAGGCGGGCACTGATTTGTCCCAAGAGACCGATGGCAATGCAATCGCAGGGATCGCATTCCAAGGTTCGGCCCAGGAATACCTAAGCCTGACAATCAAATTTATCGTCGCTTTTGGTATGTGTTTCCAACTGCCTGTATTGCTGACCCTGATGGGCAAGGCGGGTTTGGTCAGTTCCGAAGGATTGGGCAATGTGCGTAAATACGCAATTGTCGGTATTTTGGTTCTTGCGGCGATCGTGACACCACCTGACGTGATCACGCAGGTTATTCTGTTTGTTGTTGTTTACGGGCTTTATGAAATCTCAATCTTCCTTGTGCGTCGCGTGGAAACAAAGCGTGAAGAACAACTGCGTGCCGATGGATATTATGACGACGACGAAGAGTTTGACGATCCGTTGATGAAAGAATTCGACGACGAAGAAGACGACGAAAAAGAAACCAAATAATCCAAGAACATAACAGGTGGGTCGATGAATGAAGTTGATGTAAAACGCATCGCCGATGCATTGGAGCGGATGTCACCTGCACCTGCGGCGGCCCCTGATTTTGACGCGGCGGATGCCTTTGTCTGGCATGTTGATCCAGATCGTTTGGCCCCTGTGCCCAGTGTTTCGCGTGTGGATTTGTCCCTTTTGGTCGGTGTAGACCGATCACGTGATACATTGATGCAAAACACCTTGCAGTTTGCCAAGGGATACTCGGCTAACAACGCACTATTGTGGGGCGCGCGGGGCATGGGCAAATCGTCCTTGGTTAAGGCGATCCACGGCGCGATGAATGCGCAGGGCCATCCCTTGAAAATTGTGGAACTGCAGCGTGAAGATTTGCCCACCGTTGGACGCCTATTGAACCATCTACGTGATAGCGAACATCGGTTTGTGTTGTTTTGTGATGATCTCAGCTTTTCGCATGATGATGAACATTACAAATCGCTGAAGGCGGTTTTGGATGGGGGGATCGAGGGACGGCCGGATAACGTTATTCTTTATGCTACATCTAATCGTCGTCATTTGATGCCGCGCGATATGATCGAAAACGAACGCAGCAGCGCGATCAATCCGTCCGAGGCTGTTGAAGAAAAGGTATCCCTGTCCGATCGCTTTGGCCTATGGCTGGGATTCCACCCCTGTTCACAGGATGATTATTTCGACATGATCTTTGGCTATTGCAAAGCCCACGGTGTGGTTGAAGACGAAGATGTTATCCGCGCAGAAGCCATCGAGTGGACCCGCACGCGCGGATCCCGTTCGGGGCGCGTTGCCTGGCAGTATTTCGTAGACCTTGCAGGACGAAAAGGCGTGCGGTTGTCCTAACTAAACTAATTTAAAGCGTAAAACGCTTTATTCATTTCAGCGTTTTCTCTAAGGCATCGGTTGGCCGCATCCTCGTCGATTTGGAGCTGTAGATCGATACTGCTGATCAGAGGTTCAGGATCAAATCCATCTGGCAAGTTCACCGAGGCTTCATAAAATGATGTCTGAGCGTTGTAAGTAACTTCGGATTTATCAGAATTTAGGGTGATATTTGCCTTTGCACCACCCGTTCCCTCCAAGATGGCGTTGATCGATTTCAGATCAAATGGATTTGAATTTCCAAACACGATTCTGGATTGCGAACCATCTTCTTTTTGTATTGTAAAATGAAACTCTCCTGCGATCCGAACCGCAAGGCCCACCGATATTAATCGCGCACTTAGACCAAGGTTGCGAACAAATGTACTCGATGCATCCTGATATCTCCCAGAATTTGCGACGCTGACCAATCCATCCTTGAATGCGGCCAATACAAATCGGGGCAGAACTATACTGGTTCCATGTTCAATGTTATAAATTTCATTTGTGTTGCGCATTGCACCACCTGTTGAATTTGTAACACTAAAAATGACATCCTTGGGTTGTTGCCTAAATTTGTTGCATAAATTTGGTCTCCCTCCACGCTGACCTTGATTGGGCCGAGTGGAACAGTTTGCTTGGATTGCGTGCCTGTTGCCATATTATTCAAAACGATTGGCAGAATTTCGGCGCCTACTTTGGCGACATCTTTTACGACGTCAAAAATACCCATAAGGAATTTCCTAACTAAAAAATTAACGAATATTCAAAAGGTATCTTAGTTAACCAACAGATGTGTTATCAAAAAAGTAAACTGAGTATACATGAATGAAAATGGCCGCTGCGATGAAACAGCGGCCACTTAAATTGTGAAATGCAATTGATTAGTTCAGGTAATCCATTGGATCAACACTCTCTAATCCTTTACGAACCTCAAAATGGACGTAGGACGGATTGCCCGCTGGGACCTTTGCGATGCCTTGACCGCGCAGCAGGTTATCGCCTTTGGCAATCATAATATCGGATAGATTTGCATAGACTGTCAGCAGGTTATCTGCGTGTTTCACAACAACGATTGGTACTTGATTAACGTCCATTGTGACGGCTGCAACGACCCCATCCATGGCGGCAACAACGGTTGTGCCTGCGGGGGATGAAATGTCGATACCATCGGTTTTGCCTTTGGCATATTCGCGTATGATTTTACCCTTAACAGGATATCCCATGCGTCCACCACTGGGGGCTGCAACGGGTTCAGGTTTGGGCTCTGGTTTTGCAACAACCTCGGGCTCTGGCTCGGGCAGCGGGGTTGTTGAACTGGGTGGGGGTGGCGTTGGGCTTCCTGCACCGGGGGTTGTGGTTGGGGGAACTGGTGCTGCTGTTTCCGCAGGCAGTGGGATCAACAGATATTGTCCTTCGCGTACGGTTAGGTTGCCATCCAAATTGTTCCATTCGGCCAATGCACTGACCGTTACGTTGTACAGTCGCGAAATGGTAAAGGCGGTTTCCCCGCGCACGACCTTGTGGCGGATGGGTTCGATGCCGTCACTGTTTGGTGTGCTTTTCGCAGGTTCATTGCTTTGCGCATTTTCAATCGCGGTATTGGCAAGTTCGGTCACATCAATGGGTGTGTCCTCGGCCGCGGCAACGGGTGCATCCTCTAACTTTTGGGGAAGGGCAATAATCGTGCCGGGGGCAAGCGGTTCATCCACCTGCAATCCGTTATAGCGTGCAATTGGACCCGCCGCCGTATTCAGACGCGCGGCGATTTTACCAACGGTGTCCCCGTCCAGTGCTTCTACAACTTGATAGGTGGGATAAGAGATCACACCACGTTCATCTGCAACGGGTTTCGCACGCGATGCGTTTTGCGCAGCCTCGGTCGTGTCATATTGCCCGCCGCGCAGGTCAATGTCGAAAGTATCCATGTTGCCACATGCACTGACGCCTAGAAAAAGCGCAGCTGACAGGGGCCATGTAATCGGTTTTAGGGTCTTTATGCTCATCTTTTAGGGGTCCCCATAAATATGGTTAAACTGCCTCGGTTTTTATTGTTTGTCTCTATATTAGCTATCTTTTCCCATTCCCTCAACCAGCGGGACAAAACGAACGGATCTTAGGTCATCGTAATCAAAGCCCGTTTCGGTTCGTGTTACCCGAATAAGGCTTTGAACCGTGTCGGATTGGCCAACGGGAACAATCATAATCCCACCCGGTTTTAGCTGTGATAACAGGGTCCCGGGCGGATCTTCTGCAGCGGCGGTGACGATGATACGGTCAAATGGAGCCTGATCGGGTAACCCATGTGATCCATCCGCAAGGATCGGCGTAATATTGCTCAGATCCAGCTCTTGGAATAGGCGCGTGGCCTCGCGCACCAATGGGCGATGACGTTCCACCGTATAAACGCGGCGTGCCAATTGGCTTAGAATGGCGGCCTGATAACCCGATCCCGTGCCCACCTCTAAAACTTTATCGCGCGGACCAACCTTTAACGCTTGGGTCATTAACCCCACGACAGAGGGTTGTGAAATTGTCTGGCCACATGCGATGGGCAGAGGCATGTCCTCATACGCGCGTGCGGAAAAAACGCCTGATACAAACGGACCCCGATCAATGCGTTCCATTGCCGTCAGAACACGGCTGTCTGTCACCCCCTTGGATCGCAGGGCAAACAGGAATTGCATCTTTTGTTCGGGATCAAGATCCATTGGGACTTACGATTTTTCTAAGATGTCATAGGCTGTTAAATCGGCACGCATCGGCGTGATCGAAATATATCCGTCCAAATTGACGCCTGCATCAGACGTATCACCCACGGCCACGTGCTGATCGCCGCCTTTCACATACAAAAAATCGCGGTTGTTCGGCGCTGTTTGCATGATGGCAGAAAACTGGCTGCCTTTTCGGCGGCCTTGGGCTGCGAATTTGTGTCCCTTTACATCCGCCGCGGGGACAGGTGGAAAGTTGACGTTATAGAAAATGTGATAATCTGACGGGTTGTCATATTCGCGCGAAATCAAGTCACGCAAAATATCGGTGCCGTGCACATGGCTTGCTTCAAATGGGTCCGCCGCGTCATAGTTTTTGGGGCCCAAATATTGGGACAAGGCAAAGGATTTGATACCCTGCAATGCGCCTTCAAGTGCTGCGCCAATCGTGCCAGAATATAGAACATTTTCGGCAGAATTATTGCCGCGGTTCACCCCCGACAAGATCACATCGGGCCGTTCAGGCATAATGTGATAAAGCCCAGCTAAAACGCAATCGGCAGGATAGCCATCAACCGAATAGCGCCGTTCAGAAATTTTGTTGATTAACATGGGCGATGTGTAGCTGATGCAATGGGCAACGCCAGAACGCTCTTGGGTTGGGGCGATGACCCAAACCTCACCTGTGTCGCCTGCCAATTCATGCGCGATCTTTTCCAGCGCTTTCAGCCCAGGTGCGTTAATTCCATCGTCATTCGTGATCAAAATGCGCATCAGTTGCCCTCAAAATATCTGCTCTGCCCATAGGACATAGAGGAGCAGGCAGGTTCGGGCAAGTCTTTGCTGTGCGAAGCTGCTAGTTGGCAAGGTACTCTTGCAATAGGGTCGCCGCGACATCACTTGGCGCGTTTAGGCCACTGCGATCTTCCCCAGGGAAAAAGCGGGCACGCGTGGCGGTTGGCATCGCAGGGGGTGTCATGATTTTCACCACAGGGCCTGTATTTTCACATTCTTTCGCCCAACTTTGCGCTAATGCGATTTGCGCAGATTTTGTTGCACCATATGCGCCGAAAAACTTTTCCCCTTCATGCGCATCATCAAAGAACATTGCCCAACCCGATGCCCCCAACAACGGGGTTACATAGGGGATCAAGATACCTGTTGTTTTGACGTTCAGTTGAATGGATTTTTCCCAATCTTTTTCATCCATTGTTGCCGCAGGTCCGATTGGGGCGGCGTGCACTGCCGTATGCGCCCAAAAATCTACTTTGCCCCAACGATCAAAAATGGAACGGCATAAATGTGCCATTGCATCTGCATTGTTAACGTCCATTGGGGCCAATGTTGCCTGTCCGCCTTTGGCCTTGATCCGATCATCAAGCTCTTCAAGCGCGCCAGTTGTGCGTGCAACAGCAATTACGTGATGAGAGGGGGCAAGCGCTTCTGCCAAAGCGGCGCCAAGGCCGCGCGACGCGCCAGTGATAAGTGCAATTTTTTGATCCATACCCGCGCGTTTGCAAGAAAAGCGTTTTGATGTCAACCTGTCTGATCAGTGAGGCCCGTGTGACCATATTCCTCAAGCATTGTCATCAGCATTTCATAGGTCATACCATCCAGTTGTAATCCATAAAGGGCGTCTTCCTCTAATGCGGCATGTGTGATGGGACGCTGAAACCCATCGCGCGGTTGAATGCAACAGGCGTGTGGGCCTGGATAACCGGGGATGATGTTTGCAATCCATCCAAATTGCATGTCCATCGCCCCTTGTTCGCCGCTGGGATACGTTTCGTAAAACAGATCAAAACTGTGTTTATCCAGATGCACCCAGATACCCAAGATTAGGCAGCCTTCAATATCGTGAAAGGGCAATAACATCACGGTGCGGACAAAATGACGGTCCTGAATACGACAGAAATCATGGGTCAGGATATCGCCCGTCGCTGTGTGGAACGCGTCATTATCTTGGGATGTGTTGTCGCCGTCCCATTCCTCGGGCGCGGAATAGGCCAAGGACAAGAGGTCACGCAGAGGTGTCTTGCAGCATGGGCAGGTGCGTTCCCCCTTCAACAGGTCAATCCAACGCACATCGGGTCGCGGCGTTTCTGAAAACGCCGACGGGGGATCGTTGGTTTTTTTGGTGAATTTATTTAAAAGCGTCACTCAGCGGCCTTAACCGCAAATCCCTTTTCAATCATATCTGATGGTGCCACTGGGTATTCCCCCGAGAAGCAGGCATCACAATATTGAGGACAAGATGCATTGCGCCCATTTTGTTCCCCAACGGCCCGATAAAGGCCATCCAAGGAAATGAATTTTAGGCTATCAACAGCCAGATGGTCGCGCATCTCTTCTTCGGACATGGTGGCTGCCAGCAATTTTTCGCGCTGCGGCGTGTCCACACCATAAAAACAGGGCCATGCAGTTGGGGGCGAGGCAATGCGGAAATGCACCTCGGCTGCACCTGCATCCAGGATCATCTCTTTGATCTTGCGTGATGTTGTTCCTCGAACCACAGAGTCATCCACCAAAATGATACGCTTCCCTTTAACCAACGCGCGATTGACGTTTAGTTTTAGGCGCACACCCATGTTTCGGATCTGCTCGGTCGGTTCAATAAAGGTGCGTCCCATATATTGGTTACGGATGATCCCCATGGCAAATGGGATGCCAGATTCCTGTGAAAACCCGATTGCCGCGGGTGTTCCACTGTCTGGGACGGCACAGACCAAGTCGGCCTCAACGGGGCTTTCCTTGGCCAATTCAACGCCAATTTGGCGGCGGGTTTCATACACTGAACGCCCGCCAATGATGCTGTCGGGGCGTGAAAAATAGACGTGTTCAAAGATACAGAAACGTGGGTCCTGTTTGCGGAATGGGAAATTGCTGTCGATCCCTTTGTCGGTGATCACCACCATTTCACCGGGTTCAACCTCGCGGACGAATTCCGCACCAATGATGTCCAAGGCGCATGTTTCCGAGCTAAGCGCATAGCCATCGCCAACCTTGCCAATTACCAAGGGGCGCACACCCAATGGATCGCGCACACCGATCAATTTGGTTCGGGTCATCGCAACAACGGAAAAGGCACCTTCGACACGTCGCAGGGCGTCTTCCATGCGTTCGGGAATGTTGCGTTGAAGAGATCGCGCCATCAGGTGGATGATACATTCACTGTCAGATGAGCTTTGGAAAATTGAACCACGCTCAATCAATTCACGGCGCAATGCATCCGCATTTGTCAGGTTCCCGTTATGCGCAAGCGCTGCACCGCCCATGGCAAATTCACCAAAAAAGGGTTGCACATCGCGGATCGCGGCGGCCTTGGACCCGGCTGTCGAATAGCGCACATGCCCGATTGAAAGTTCCCCAGGAAGGGTTTGCATCAGGGATTGTGATGTAAAATTATCGCGCACATATCCGAAACGTCGGGCCGAATTGAACCCTGCATCTGGGTCATACGCCACAATACCACCGGCCTCTTGTCCGCGATGCTGCAATGCGTGCAGACCAAGCGCCACAAAGTTTGCAGCGTCGGCAACGCCGATCACCCCAAACACACCACATTCTTCTTTTAGTTTGTCGTCATCAAACGGGTGAGCGGGGGGCATTTGCTTGCAAGACAAGTCAGGAAACTCCGATTCCATTTCGTGGGTGGCCCCTACATACTGGTATTGGGGGAAAGTGTCACGAAACTATAACAATTAAATCTGGGTCATGCGGATAGTTGGATATGCCCGTCCCACCGAACGTTTTATTCAGCGTTGCAGACAGAGACCAATTCTTCGTATTGCACGGTCACCCAGCCAAGGGCGCGTTCGGGATTGCGGGCCTCGATCTGGGCGGCCATATCACCAAACACCTTGGCTGATCGGCTTTCATCCACCATAGGCAGGCTTTGTGAACTCAAAACCGCGCTATAGGCGAAAAAGGCAATCGCGATCAGGGCAATGCCGCGCAACACACCAAAGATAAAGCCCAGCACCTGATCCACCTTACCCAACACAGATTTGTTGATCAGGGACGAAAGAAGGGGCGTAAAAAACGAAACGACCATCAGTGTGATTGCAAATACCGCGGCAAAAGAGGCGATGATGGACAATTCACAGCTATCGGCAAGGATCGGGCCGATCATTGGTATTTCTTCGATCAACGGCATTACGTTTGGCGCGAAAACAAAGGCCACGATTGCGGCGGCGACCCATCCTGCAATGGCCATGGCCTCGCGTACCAGACCGCGTGAATATGCCAGCAATGAGGACAGCACGATAATCACGGCCACCACTGCGTCGACTACGTTAAATCCTTCCATGGCCGCTTGCCCTTTTCCTCAGCCTAAGTCGTGCCGAAAGTTTCGACAACGAATGACGCAATATCCGACATTTGCGCCATGTCAATTCCACTTACTTGTGCCTGTTTCCCACCAACAGGTCCGATAGCCCGTGTGAAACCAAGTTTTTGCGCTTCTTTCAACCTATTTTCTGTCTGTGCGACAGCACGAAGCGCTCCGGACAGGCTGAGTTCCCCAAAAACCACACAATTTTCCGCCAATGGCGTGTTTTCGCGTGCCGACAGCAATGCTGCAGCAACGGCCAGATCGGCGGCAGGTTCATTGACGCGCATGCCGCCTGCCACGTTTAGATATACATCCAGCCCCGAAAATGCGATACCCGCGCGTGCCTCAAGTACTGCCAGGATCATTGATAGACGTCCGCTGTCCCATCCCACAACGGTGCGTCGTGGTTGGCTAAGGGGGCTGGGTGCGACCAATGCCTGAAATTCAACCAATACGGGTCTGGTTCCTTCGATCCCTGCAAATACGGCGGCACCTGGTGCGGTGTTTTCGCGATCTGTTAAAAACAGGGCAGAGGGATTTTTGACCTCTTCCAAACCGCGGCCAGACATTTCAAAAACGCCAATTTCATCCGAGGCCCCAAAACGGTTTTTGACCGCGCGCAGAATGCGGAATTGATGGCCACGTTCGCCCTCGAAATATAAAACCGTATCGACCATGTGTTCGACAACACGGGGGCCTGCAATCTGACCCTCTTTCGTCACATGACCAACCAAGATGACCGAGGCACCTTTGCGTTTTGCAAATGTGGTCAGTTCATGGGCCGCAGAGCGTACTTGGGACACACTGCCCGGCGCGCTTTCGACCGTATCGGCCCACATGGTTTGAATTGAATCGATGATCACCAGATCGGGTTTTTCCGTGTCCATCGTTGTTAAAATATTACGCAGGTTCGTATCCGCGCCCAGTTGCACATTCGCTGATCCAAGGCCCAAACGTTGCGCCCTCATGCGTACCTGTGCGCTGGCCTCTTCGCCCGAGATGTAAAGAACCTTTAATCCCGCTTCGGAAAATCGCGCCGCCGCTTGCAACAGTAGGGTTGATTTCCCAATCCCCGGATCGCCACCGACCAAAATCGCAGAGGCAGGCACCAAACCACCGCCCAAAACACGGTCAAGCTCATCAATCCCAGAGTTGGTGCGGGGCAAAGGGGCCTCTTGGCTGGCCAAATCCGTCAGCTTAATGGCATTGCCCTTCATCCCGCCGATCGATCCCTTTTTTGGACCAACGGACAGACCACCGTCTTCGATAATTGTGTTCCATTCACCGCAGGCCTCGCAACGACCTGACCATTTTGTCGTGACATTGCCGCAGGCGGAACAGGAATAGGATGTGGTTGATTTTGCCATGGGTCAACTTCTGCCAGAAGGGGAAGAGCGTGACAAGGCAGAAGAGGACATCACCGACACCAAGAGCGAGAGAAGCACACAAAATGTGAACAAGTACATCCCCCATTCCGTTTCAACGCGGCCCACGCCAATGCCCTTGGCCGCCGTAATATAAAGCGCAATTAAAAACACATCGGCCATGGCAAAGCGTGACAGTATGGCCAATGCATGCGTCCATGATTTGGGGGCCAACCCAAAATCAATTGCAACCTTACACAGTGTTTTGCCCATGGGCAAAAGGACCGCGAACAAAACAACAATCAGCGACAAAAATGGATCATTCTGCCAAAGCGTTAAAATACCGCTGATAATGGTGATTTCGGACATTCCGAACAGGGGCAGCAGCCCTGCGCTCATCAATGGAGAAAACCAAGAAATGGGATATAGGATCAACAGCGTCAGATTGACGTATTTCACAATGTGCTGACCCATAAACCCACAAGCCCAATGATCAATAAAATATGCATCCCGTCAATAACCATCACCCGCCCGTGTTTTTGGGGCATCGTATTTAGAAAAATAAAGGATGCCAGCAATGGGGTGAACATACCGTCCCATGTGCGGATCAAAAACTGTGCAATGCCCGCCCATGGTTGCTGATAAATTTGGAAATAGGGAACGACGAAATGCGCGGCGATCCCCGCAATACAGATGCCGATAGTGAAGACTGAAAAATATCGTGCTGTACCTGTGCGCAGGGCGGCCTTGACCCCCGCAAGGATCAAAAGCACCTCGAGATAGACAAATTTTTTCACCATCAGGAAAAGTAAAACATTCATGGATGGTTCAAAAAAGCTGGATGTCATCGGATCGCCTCAATCGGTCCATCGGCGCGTCCGTTGATGAATTGATCGATATAGGGATCGCCAGATTGATCCATGTCGCCAACTGGGCCTGTCCACTGGATGCGTCCTGCATGCAGCATCGCAATATCATCTGCAATGGTGCGCACAGATGTCATATCGTGGGTAATGGTCATGGCCGTTGCCCCCATATCCACCACGATTTCGCGGATCAGATCGTTGATCACGCCTGACATGATCGGGTCAAGGCCCGTTGTGGGTTCGTCAAAAAAGATGATTTCGGGATCGGCCGCAATGGCACGTGCCAAACTGACACGTTTTTGCATGCCGCCTGACAGTTCCGCGGGAAATCGATCTGCCACATCTGGTTTCAGACCCACGCGGCGCAATTTTTCGATGGCGATGTCGCGCGCTTCGTCCTTCGGGCGTTTCAGCGACCCGCGCATCAGACGAAAGGCGATATTTTGCCAAACAGGTAGGCTGTCAAATAATGCGCCACCCTGAAATAACATGCCAAATCGGGCCAAAAATGCGTCGCGATCTGCCTGGGTGATATCCTGTCCATCAACCAAAATTTGCCCCTGATCGGGTGTGATTAACCCCAAGATGGATTTCAAAAGAACGGATTTTCCTGTGCCTGATCCCCCGATGATCACCATGGATTTTCCACGCATGATCGACAGATAGACACCTGCCAGAACATGGTTTTGACCAAAGGATTTATGAAGGCCGTGCAATTCAATCATGATGTGAAAAACACCTCGGTCAGGATGTAGTTCGCAGCCAAGATTAAAACGCTGGCCGCAACGACGGCAGATTTTGTGGCACGCCCCACGCCTTGGGCGCCGCGACCAGAATTCATGCCGTGATAACATCCCATCAAGGCCACGATAAAGCCAAAGACTGCGCCCTTGACCATGCCCGAAACCACATCTGCGGTTTCCAGAAAATCAACGGTGTTCTTCAGATAGGCCGCCGCGTTGAAATCCAATCGGTTCACGCCCACCAAGAATCCACCAAATATGCCAATGGCGTCCCCAACGGCCACAAGGATCGGCAAAGACAGTGTTGCCGCCAACACGCGGGGCAATGTCAGATATTTCATTGGGTCAGTTGAAAGCGTGACCAAGGCATCAATTTGTTCGGTCACCTTCATCGTGCCGATTTCCGCCGCAATCGAGCTTGCCACGCGTGCCGCCACCATCAAGCCCCCAAGTACGGGACCAAGTTCACGCACCATGCCAATGGCCACGATGCTGGGCACCACGGCCTCTGCACTGAAACGGGCACCCCCTGCATAAATTTGCAAGGCCAATGCGCCCCCTGTGAAAAACGCGGTTAGGCCCACAACAGGTAGCGATAGCCATCCAATTTGCACCAAGGCCTGAAAAAACTCGCGCGGATAAAACGGAGGAAGAGCCAAATGTTTTACTGTATTGACCGCGAAAATAACGACGCGCCCAATGCTTGCCAGCATGGCAAGTACCGCTGATCCAAGTGCGCCAAGTGCACCCGTCATCCCATATCCCCTACATATCTGCGCTGATAGCGCCCGCCAAGAGAGGTTAGAATTTCATATCCAATTGTACCAGCGTTTTCTGCCAGAACGTCAATTGTTTGCCGATCGTTTAATAATTCAAGGCTTTCAACAGGTTGGGTCAGCAGTGTGACATCCACCCCGATTAGATCCATTGAAATGCGCCCCACAATCGGGCAGGGCACGTCACCCGCATATAGCGCCGTTTTGCCGCCCATTGCGCGAATGATCCCATCGGCATACCCCGCAGATACGGTTGCGATGCGGCGCGGTGTTGGTGCGCGCCATGTGTTTGAATAGCCCACAGTTTCGCCCACATCGACCTCGCGTGTTTGGATGATGGGGATGTTCACTTTGGCAACAGGGTGTGCCTGCTCAAAGGGGAAGCCGCCATATAGCCCAACGCCTGGGCGGGTCAGATCAAAATGATAGTCAGATCCAAGTAATATCCCACCCGTTGCCGATAGCGATTTGGGAATGTCCAAGTCGTCGGTCATTTCATGGAATTCTGCCAATTGTTTGGCGTTCATGTCGTGATCAGGGTCATCCGCACAGGCCAAATGGGACATGATCAGCTTGGGGTTCAAAGGCAGCGCCAATTCGCGCACCGCGTGCCATTCAACAGGTTCCATGCCCAAACGGTTCATGCCTGTGTCCAACTGAATGCCAAATGGATGATTGGGCAGGGTTTCCACATGCCGGATTAATTGATCCACGGAATTCAACAGGGGCGTCAGGCGATATTCACGGATCAATTCCGTGTCCCCCTGCATATGCCCGCCAAAGACATGGATCGTGGGTGCATTGCCCACGGATTTACGCACAACCACCCCTTCTTCTGCAACGGCCACGAAAAAGGTTTGAACGCCTTCTTTCAGCAATGCTTTGGCCACAAACCCAGCGCCCAGACCATAGGCATTCGCCTTGACCACGGCGCCTGTTTCGCCGCTGGTTTTTTCGTTCAATGCGCGCCAATTCGCGCGAATGGCATCTAAATCAATACTTAACGTGGCTGTACTCATACCCTCGTTTTGACAGTCTTAGCATTTAGGTCAAGCGGATTCTCGGTTGCATTGCGCACCAAAGCGCGTTGATATGCGGGTGTAAGGATGCAAAAATGATATTTGATAAATTTACGCTTTCGCTGATTACGGCGATTTTGGGCTTTGGCATATGGAATATTCAGCGGTTTATGGAAGATCGCAAAAATACCCATGCAAAGGTATTAAAACAGGACAACCTAGTCCGCGCCATTTATGCAGAAATTGATTTCAACACGACGGATATGGAAATCTTCCTAACGAAAAGCCCGTCACTGCCCGTGTTGCGCAAAGCGATGGCGGAGCGTGATGACCTTATCCCTCATATAACAGACGCCCGTCACACATGGTTTTACAGTTCACGGATTTCCGAAATGCACGTCATATCCGATGATCTAATGTCACAAATCGTTCAGTTTTACGGATTGTTGGAAAAAATTAAAATGCAGGTCGAAGGTTTGAACGCCAAAAGTTATAGCACCCTGAGCCCTTCAGGACGGTTTAAAGTGGTGGTTTTGATCCGCAATACCGCGGAAGAAGCATGGCTTTGTGGAAAAGATTTACTGCGTGGATTAGAGCATGCATATCGCGAATTGGAACTCGCTAGATACCAGCGGCCAGAGTTGGTGGAAATTGGAACATTGCGCACAAGGATGAAGGCGCTTGAAACGCGCATAGAGGCGGCAAAAACCGCATCAATCAGATGATTATTGGATCAGGGCCCAGTTTCAACAGTGTCCTCCCCTTTGGGATAGTATCCCAAAATTGACTGCCATATGCAAGCCTGTCACAGATATGGGTATGAAACCCAGTATTATCAACTATTTGACGCTGGGTGATATTCAAAAAACGCGCCCCCCATTGCAACACGTTTAAATCCCATGGTCAGATACACCTGATGGGCCGGTTCGTTTTGCAAATCTGCCGATACAGTGATGTAACTTGCACCAAATTCTGCCGCGGCATTGGTTAAATATTCCATAAATTGCCGTGCGCAGCCCTGTCCACGGTAGCTTTCATCAATGAAAAGTTGATGCAAATGTAGGCCCGATGTCGCGCTATGCAGACGGAACAGGGGATAATAGGCCATCAATCCAATAACCTGTCCGCGATCCTCGGCCAATATGACACGCAATTGCGTTTCTGTATCATTCAGAACCTTGTGAAAAAAGGCGGGATCCAATTTTGACTGATCGTCATGAAAGGCGCACAGCGCCTTGATCTTAGCACACACAATATCGGCATCCTGTGCACCCGCGATCCGTAAATGAAATTTCGACATAAAAACACCTTACACTTTATGCGTGTATTGTCAGCATAGCTGTCGATGTTTTCCAAGTGAAAAGCGCAGGGTTTAGTATTCGTTGTCCTGTTGCCAGGGTTTAGCCAGGTTGCCGAATTTCGTGAACCGACCCTCAAACGACAGATCAACAGTTCCAATTGGGCCGTGCCGCTGTTTGCCAATGATGACCTCTGCGCGGCCATGCAGGCGTTCCATTTCTTCTTGCCAATGCGCCATTTTTTCCAAATCGTGATCGCCGGGTTTTTCGCGTTCTTTGTAGTATTCTTCACGGAACACAAACATCACCACATCCGCGTCCTGTTCAATCGAACCAGATTCCCGCAGGTCAGACAATTGTGGGCGTTTGTCATCGCGATTTTCCACCTGACGCGACAACTGGGATAGGGCAATCACAGGGATATCCAATTCCTTGGCAATCGCCTTCATCCCTTGGGTAATTTCGGAAACTTCGTTTACGCGGCTATCTTTGGCAGAGGCGGGACGAACCAATTGCAGGTAGTCGATGATCAACACATCCAGCCCATGCGTGCGTTTCAATCGACGCGCCCGCGCGGCCAACTGTGAAATCGGCAGGGCAGGTGTGTCATCGATATATAGCGGACAGCTTTCCAATGATTTGGCCGCGTCCACAAATTGGCGGAACTCACCCTCGGTCATGTCGCCTTTGCGGATTTGTTCCGATGGAATTTCAGCGGCCTCTGACAAAATACGCGCGGCCAATTGTTCGGCGCTCATTTCCAATGAATAGAACCCAACGACACCGCCGTCCAATGTGCCCTCTTCCCCATTGGGTTTCATGCCCCGCCGATAGGCTTTGGCAATGTTAAAGGCCACGTTGGTCGCAAGCGATGTTTTCCCCATCGAGGGACGACCCGCAAGGATGATCAAATCCGAAGGGTGCAAGCCCCCCATCTTTTTATCCAGATCAATCAATCCTGTTGAAATGCCTGCCAGCCCGCCATCGCGCTGATAGGCCAGGTTCGCCATATCAACAGCACCCGTTACGGCCGATAGGAAGGATTTAAAACCGCTGTCTGATTGACCCTCTTCTGCCAACGCGTAAAGCGATTGTTCCGCCTCAACGATTTGTTTTTTCGGGTCTTGATCCACATCTGCACGGCGCGCACGGGCGGAAATATCATCGCCCACACGGATCAATTCGCGCCGCATGGCCAGATCATAAATCAGCTGTGCGTAATCGCGCACCGCAAAACCCGCAATCGCGGCACCCGCCAAACGCGCCAAATAGGCTGATCCACCCAGTTCACGCAGACCCACGTCATCGGATAAAAAGGCATCTAAAGTGACAGGCGAGGCAAGGTTGTTTTTCGTGATCCGTGCGGCGGCTACTTCGAAAATGCGGGCGTGCACAGGTTCATAGAAATGCTGAGATTTGATGATTGAGGCAACGCGGTCATAAATTTCGTTGTTTGTCAGGATCGCACCCAGCAATTGCTGCTCTGCCTCGATGGAATGGGGCATCGTGTCGGGCAGTTGGATTTCTGCGCCTGTCGGATTGATCTCTGCAACTTTGTTCATGTCTTCCCCCGCGTCGTGAGAATTGTTGTAATCTGCCCCTGTGGCAGGGGCAAATTGTATATTCCTGTGGATAACCTGTGGATTAGCATATTTTGGGGGATAAATCCACAAAAACGCTAAATATAGGATGTGGCTCTAAAGATTTTACGGAACCTATCCGTTATTTCCCATCCGCTTTTCTTGCCATTCACGTGGGTTGTTCAGGAATTTTTCAACCTCTGCCAATGTCCCTGTGTCATAGGCATTTTGCGCCTTGGCTTCGGCTAAAACATCCCACCATGTGCATAGGTAATGTAGGCTAACACCATGATCTGACAGGGTTTTGATTGTTTCGGGGAAGATGTCGTAATAAAAGATCACGGCCGTATGCGCACAGGTTGCACCTGTTTCACGGATCGCATCCACAAAGGACAGTTTTGAACCTCCATCGGTTGTTAGGTCCTCAACCAACAAAACACGCTGACCTTCACTCATCGCACCTTCGATTCGGGCATTGCGACCGTAACCTTTGGGTTTTTTGCGCACATATGTCATGGGCAGCGCCATGCGTTCTGCAACCAGTGCTGAAAACGGAATGCCCGCTGTTTCGCCGCCCGCAATGTTGTCAAACGCCTCAAGTCCCGCGTTGCGCATGACGGTCACTGTCATGAAATCCATCAGGGTTGAACGAATACGTGGATAGCTGATCAGTTTGCGGCAATCCACATATGTCGGGCTTGGCAGGCCAGAGGCCAGTGTAAACGGATCTTCTGCATTGAAATGCACGGCCTTGATTTCAAGCAACATGCGCGCCGACAGACGGGCGATTTCAGAAGCGTCGGGATAAGAACTTGGGATCATGAGAATTTCCTTTTACTCAGCGGACCAAAAAACATCAAAGCCAGGGTCAAAAACGGTTAATTGACCTTCGGGTGTTTCGATTTTGGATGGGAATTTTACGGGTGTGTCCTGTTTTGTCAGCGTCAGCGTGCCAGTGTTCACAGGCTGGCCATAGAACGCGGGACCGTTTTCACACGCAAAGGCTCGCAAGTGATCAAGGGCGCCTGCCTCCTCAAACACATGGGCCAGTAGGGACATGGTATTTGGTGCGGTAAAGCAACCTGCACAGCCGCAAGCGCTTTCTTTATGAGGGTCCAAGTGCGGGGCGCTGTCTGTCCCTAGGAAAAAGCGTGCATCGCCGCTGGTTGCCGCCTCAACCAATGCCTGACGGTGTTCTTCACGCTTGGCAACGGGCAGGCAGTAGTAATGCGGTTTGATCCCGCCGACCAAGATGTGGTTGCGGTTGATGATCAGGTGATGTGTGGTGATTGTCGCGCCCAGATTATCACCGCCTGTACGGGCATAATCCACGCCATTCTTTGTGGTGATATGTTCCATAATCACACGCAACTCTGGGATTGCACGGCGCATAGGATCCAAAACCGTTTCTATAAACGCAGCCTCGCGATCAAAGATGTCGATGTCGTCATGGGTGACTTCGCCGTGCACACACAGAGGGCATCCAATCTCGGCCATTTTATCCAGCACGTGACGCACCTTTTCGAAATTACGCACGCCTGAGGCTGAGTTCGTTGTAGCGCCTGCAGGGTATAGTTTTACTGCGGTGATCAAACCTGATGTATAGGCCGCGGCCAAATCCTCTGGGTCCGTATCCTCGGTCAGATAGAGCGTCATAAGGGGCGTGAATGTGGCGTCCGTGGGCATTGCCGCCAGAATTCTGTCCCGATAGGCGCGCGCATCATCCGCGCGGACGACCGGTGGCACCAAATTTGGCATGATGATCGCACGATCAAAATGACGTGTTGTGTGGGGCAAAACAGTGTTCAGCATGGCACCATCGCGCAGGTGCAAATGCCAATCATCGGGGCGGGGCAGGGTGATTGTTGTGCTCATGCCCCTGCGGTTACACAAAATACGCGCAGGTTTCTAGTCCAGTTTGACGGAATTATTCTGCCGCCGTTTGTTCCACCTGTTGCAGTGCTGCAACGAATTTAGGGGCGGTTGGATGCAGGCGCAGTGTATGTTGGCACACCAATTTTGTCATCAACGGACCTGAACGTGCCTGTGTCTGATCTAAAAGGGTGCGCAAATGGCGTAACATCTCGCGCCGCCCACGCTGTAATTTATAGAATTCCTTTGCTGGATCATCCGATGTTAGGGCCGCAATCGCGGGCAAAAACCGCGTCGCCTGAAAAAATTCTGCTGGATCGACTGATTTCACGATGCTGCGCAGATGCGTGACATTATCCCCTTGAAACAGGGCTGCGTGCATCGCATTTTCGGGGCTTTCCTGGTCATAAAAGACAAAGACATCCTTGGCGCTTTCACACATTTTGGGGGCATATCCAAAACGTGTTGTGAAATCCTGTCGCCGTGTGTGTTTGAACCGTTTGTCCCACGATGCGATGCTGGGGTTCAGCGTGGCCTGCGGATTGATTGCGATGACCGTCGCCATTGGATAACTGACGCTATAGGCCGCGGCCGCATAACCGCCCGCGTAGCAGCCGTAAAAGATGGCATCATTAAACTGATCCAAAAACCCATCGTCAATCAACCGATCAAAATGGCGGATGACATGGGGATCGCGGAACCAATCCTGATGTTCGCTGACAACGCACAGATGTGACCATCCCTTTTCCTGCGCCAATTGCCAACCAATCGGAACACCCGCCGCATAGGCGGACAGGTCAGAATGGTGTTCAAATGTGACGATCAGGGTTTTTGATTGTTCCCATAGAACGGTTGCGTGTTTGGGGCCAAGATAATCAACAAAAACATCATCGCTTGCCGCATCATCAATCTGCGCAAGCCAAGTTTGAAAATCTAACCCCGATAGGTCACCGGGTTCAAAAACACCATGATCCCGCATATGGGCACCCCAATAGTTACTATTAAATTAGTCATTATTCGCTAACTAAGCAACTAAAAGGCCAACTTTGCGGCGATTCTAAGATTTTTGACGCAATTGCGTGGCAAATCGTGCGGGCATGGGTTGTGAGGGGGGAGTGATTAACAAACGTCCCATCAATGCGCGATATTCTTCATCCTTCATGGCCTTGGCAAAGCTGTCGTGACGCCAGGCCACCGCCTTATCATGAAGTTTGGCAATTTTTGCATCCCCTCGCAGTCTTTCGATTTCGCCCATCAGCGCAGTGTTATGACGTTGAATTGTCTTATCTTCTTCCTGGCAAAAATTGCGATCGCACCAATAATCCATGTTAAGCCCCTGATAGGACGAACCACTGCGCCCACGCATAGCTTTCAGGATGAAACTTTGCATCGCGCCCAATGCGTAGTGATTGACTTGCGCAAGTTTATAATTGTCCTGCGTGTAATCCGAAAACAGTTGTTTGGTTTTAAACGCGCTGGGCAAAACCTCGCCCGAGCCTGAAAACCACTGTGCGTCTTTTACCCGATCACTATCTGGCTGTTTTGGGCGGTGGACACCCAGTTTGCCGTAAATTCTGTTGTTACGATACAGCGTTTTGATCATGAACGCGCGCCATGGCCAATGCATGATTTTTGGGGCGGCCCGTGCGAATTGGTCGGTGATCAGGCGATCTTTGAATTCGATGATCCCGTTGTTGCCAAACATCCGCCACGTCAGGGCGATGGCATCTGCTTCGGGCAGGGCGGCGATCAGATCGGTAATTTTACCATCCCCCACATGAATATTCAGAAATTAGTCGATATCCAAATGCATGATCCAATCGGCCTCTTTCACGGCCTTTTGGCGATCGGCGAGTTTTAGGGCCGCAAATTGAATGCCGCGCTCGTCATATGGGCCATCATTGCGCAGGTGAATAATTTCGCCTGACTTTGACAGATGATCCAGCATCTCATCGCTGCCATCTTCGCAATCGTTGGATAAAATCACGATATCGGTAAACCCAATGATTTTATGATAGGCGATCCATTCCAACAGGAACGCGCCCTCATTCTTTTGCGTTGTGACAGCCGTGATTTTCACCCAGCACCTCTTTGATGTTTTGGTGTCACCCTAAACACCAATCTTAAATTTCACAATTTCAATGCTGGGATAGCCTGCAAATCACTCTACGTTGTGGCGTCTATACGACTTTTTTGCGATACCTCGGCGCTTGACCCCACGAAAACAAAGTGCAGCATGGGGTCAGAAAGAGCGAGGAGATGGAATGAGCGTATTTACTTCAATCGACGATGTTCAGAACAAATTGTCTGAACAGGGCTATGTGTGTTCCCGTGCGCTTGCCACCGTGGTGTTTTTATCACTGAAATTGGGGCGACCTCTCTTTCTTGAAGGCGAAGCGGGGGTTGGCAAAACCGAAATCGCCAAAGCGATGGCCGCCGTGTTGGGGCGCAAGCTGATCCGTTTGCAATGTTATGAAGGGCTTGATGCATCTTCGGCGGTGTATGAATGGAATTTTCCCGCGCAAATGGTTGCAATCCGCACGGCTGAGGCTGCGGGTGGATCGAATAAAGATGCCTTGCAAACGGAATTGTTCAGCGATCAATACCTAATCAAACGCCCCCTGCTTGAGGCGATGCAACCCGATGAAAATGGTGCGCCGATTCTATTGATTGATGAATTGGACCGGACCGATGAACCCTTTGAGGCCTTCTTGCTAGAAGCGCTTTCGGATTTTCAGGTCACCATCCCAGAATTGGGAACCATCAAGGCACCTGAACCTCCAATTGTGATCCTAACCTCAAACCGTACCCGCGAGGTGCATGACGCCCTGAAACGGCGGTGTCTGTATCATTGGGTGGATTATCCAAACTTTGAACGCGAGGTTAGCATTTTGAACGCCTGCGCCCCCGAAGTGTCCCAAGCCCTCAGCGAAGAGGTGATCGCCTTTGTCCAAGCGTTGCGCACAGAGGATTTGTTCAAAAAACCAGGTGTCGCAGAAAGCATTGATTGGGCGAAATGTTTGCTGGCGCTTGATGTCGTATCCCTGAGCCCCGAAGTGATTTCAGATACGCTTGGGGCCGTTTTGAAATACCAAGACGACATTGCCAAAATCCAAGGGTCCGAGGCCAAACGAATTTTGGATGAGGCCAAATCAGGATTAGCAGAGGCATCTGCATAAATGGCCGAATACGTACCACTGGAAATCCCAGATAGCCCAAAGCTTGCCCAAAATATTATTCATTTTGGGCGTGCGCTGCGGCGTGCGGGATTGCCCATTGGACCGGGGCGCGTGATTGATGCCATCGATGCGGTCAAAGCGGCAGGGTTTACCAATCAGCAGGATTTCTATTGGACGCTGCATGCCTGTTTCGTAAATCGACCTGAACATCGTGCTGTGTTTGCGCAGATATTCAGGCTTTATTGGCGCGATCCACGGTATTTGGAACATATGATGTCCATGATGCTGCCTGCGGTGCGCGGCGTCCAAGAAGAACGCGCCGCCCACGCGGCCGAAAAACGCGCAGCAGAAGCACTATTGGATGGCATGCAGCCCGATATGCCAAAGCCCGAAGAGGACGAAGAAAACGAAGAAACCATGGTCGAAGTTGATGCATCCTTTACCGCATCAACCAAAGAACGATTAAAAACGCTGGATTTTGAACAGATGAGCACGACAGAAATTGCCGCTGCGAAACGCATGCTTTCACGTCTGACGCTGCCTGTGAAACCAATCGCATCGCGTCGCACCAAAGCCAGCCACCTGACAGCGCGTGTTGATCCCGCGCGAACCCTGCGCGCGGCGATGCGACAGGGCGGTGAATTTGATGGGTTGCGGTTCAAAAAACAACGGATCAGATGGCCCAATCTGATCGTCCTGTGTGATATTTCAGGATCCATGAGCCAATATAGCCGTATGGTTTTGCATTTTCTCCACGCGGTTGCCAATCAAAAGGGTGCAGGATGGGCCAAGGTGCATGCCTTTACCTTTGGCACGCGCTTGACAAATATTTCACGTCATTTGGCGAATAAGGATGTCGATGCCGCCCTTGCTGCCGCAGGAAGCGAGGCCCAAGATTGGGAGGGCGGAACGCGTATTGCCGCCTGTCTTCATGATTTCAACCGTGACTGGTCACGCCGCGTGATGGGGCAGGGGGCCGTTGTGTTGTTGATCACAGACGGGTTGGACCGTGATGATGAATATGACTTGTCCCGTGAAATGCAACGCCTGCAGCTTTCGGCAAAACGCTTGATTTGGTTAAACCCGCTGTTGCGCTGGGATGGGTTTGCGCCAAGGGCTGGTGGAATTACGGCAATGCTCCCATATGTAGATAGCTTTCGCGCGTCGCATTCGGTTGCATCTTTGGAAGATTTGGCAAATGTGATTTCGGCGCCCGATGATCGCGGTGAATTGGCGCGGATGCTGGCAGAGATGCGGGCGGCTGCGTAACAAAGGATGGACAAAATGGACCGATTTGAAAACATTCCTGAAACTGCGTTGCGCTGGCACCAAGAGGGCAAGGGTGCAGTTTTGGCCACGGTGGTTGAAACATGGGGATCTGCCCCACGCCGCGTTGGCGGGCAATTGGTGATCAACCGTCAGGGCGAAATGGAAGGATCAGTTTCGGGCGGATGTGTCGAAGGCGCCGTTGTCCTAGAGGCGATTGAGGCGCTGGAAAAAGGCACCCACATGCTGTTGGAATATGGGATCAGCGATGGGGATGCCTTTGCCGTTGGGCTGGCCTGCGGGGGGACCATTCGTATTTTGGTGGAACCCATTGGCGATGTGATGCCCGTATCCTTGCTAGAACAACTGGTTCAGGCCCGCGCAAATCGCCGCGCTGTTGCCTATGTCGTGAATGTGAAAACGGGGGTGCGCGCGCTTGTGTCCGAAGGGTATGATGCGCGTTTCCGAATGGATCGTTCTGGATTTGACGAGGATCAAGAG
>OAPD01000014.1_pt1 | contig 21219 bp, 29 predicted proteins | sample 1516291 | NCBI WGS metagenome assembly OAPD01 (sample SAMEA3275590, study PRJEB22092) | marine metagenome | biome: marine biome; feature: surface water; material: 00002010 | collected 2014-06-21T10:43:00+00 | depth 1 m
TAATTAGAGAAATATGAGTTGTATCAATATTATTGGTCAATTTAATTAAAATCCTTATGAGTCTTTAATTCAAAATATTCAAAAATTTAAACGTCTGATCTAGAGTAAGCAGGTATTAGCATTCCACCATCTTGATCGTCATTATTGTCATCATCAAACCCACCCCCCAGAAGTAATTCAATAATTACAAGTACAGCTACTGGATAAAGACACCATAATATTGCTGTAAAAGGACTTACTGAGGAAGAAGCTGAGTAAAATTCTGTCATAAATTGATATTAATCTAAAGAAACAACAATTGTGGATCCTCTGGTTAGTGTTTTATTCAATATTTCTATAAATATTTTTTAAAAACTTTTCTCTTTAGCACGAATAGATCTTTGGTATTTATTGATATTTTTATTCTTAAAATCAATTTGAATAATAGTTTTTTTGAACCTACTGATAAACTAATAATGACATAATGAATCGCGCGATTGTTATTTTTTATACTTAACAATAATTGTACAATTTTGATTCAAAAACTATTATTTATCTTGATTTTATAAATTCTATGTTTTCTTTCACTTTTGATCCTTTGGCTGCGATATTTGGTATATCAGGAATTGTAGGCTTCTTTTTCTTCGTTTCTGCTGCTAAGGGAACTTCCAGTATCAATACAAAACCAAAAAAGGAATTAGATTAGAACTTATTGTCTCAGAAAACTAAATTGAAATTTTAAATTTAGTATTTAAAAGGCTTTTTAATTATTACTTATTCCATTGTTTAGAAATAAATTCAAGAAAATCTTTTAGATCCTCTTCAGGACAATTTGTTTGTTTTTGTAAATCAATGCAAATTTGCTTAATATTTTCAAAGGCCTTTTTTACTATTTCGTTTTTTTCAATAACCTCAAAATATTCTTGATCAGTAAAAGGCATAATATTTAGTTCCCTTCTTGAAAATTATTTATTAACCATATTTTATCTACATTGACTTAACAGTAAAGAAGAAAAAATCTTTTTTCTTAAATTTAGCTACCCAATCGATAATGTTTTTTAATACTTTTGGTTACTTCCCATTCGCAGTTAAGTCCAGCAGGAAACTCAACTAGATCTCCAGCTTTAATCACGTAAATGTCACCGTTTTGGGTACTTATTTTCGCTTGACCTTCAATAATTAAGCAAATTTCCTTATCATCGTAATTCCATTGAAATTTGCTTGGCTCACATTCCCAAATAGGCCAACTTTTTATTCCATACTGAATTATTACGCTTGCACTACAGGGGGAAGTTATTAGAACTTTCACGAAATAGTTCGGATGTGTTTTTTCATTTTACAAATAAAAGAAATATTTATTTTCGAGAATGTGTATTTCTTTACTGTCTTTTATTTTTTTTCGTTTATCATAAAAAAAATTTCTAATTTATGGATGAGCTTTCTGTATTGTCAATTTCGCTATCTATAGCTTCTTTAGGAATATTTTTTTTATTTTTCGCTTCAAATGATGATGATGACCAAGATGGAGGTAAGTTGATTAAATCATTAGAAAGAATTAATTAATTCCAAGTAAATAAAACATTTAATAGAGATTTATAACCTATAAAGCCTGCATAAATGCAGCTTAAAAAAATAACATAAACTTCCAATGTGCCGAGTCTTTTTTTCTTTAATGTTTTCATTGTTTTGAGTGTTTATAGGGTAATTTTATTTAATTTGATTTTTATTAACATGAGTATTTTTTACATTAACTCAGAGATTAAAGAATTATTAATGTCAAGCCAAAAAATAAAAAACAAGTAAAAAATATTATTTTTTTGGTAATTTCTCTTTCCTCAGTCTTAGCAAAAAATAAGGAAATTACTGGAGATATGCTTAATAAAGCCCATCCTACTCCTATGGGAAGGGTTTTAAACACAACTTGTTGTAGAAATATTCCTATATTTGTTCCAAGAAGTATTGAAATAAAAAATCTTTTTTGTTGTTTTTTGTCTATGTTTTTTAAGAAAAAATTAATCTTAAATCCTTTTAGACTAATCAAAAAAATTATTGCACCTAATAATCTTATTTCAGTTGTAAGGAAAGGAGATAAATTGCTTTGAAGGAAAACCATCCTTGAAAAAAGACCTCCAAGAACAGCACATAAAACTGATAAAAAAGGAAAAGCAAAAATCTTAAAGTTATTTTTTTCTGAGAAAGAGGAGTTTTCCTCTTTAAAATCGTTACCTTTTCTGAGAATTATGAATAGCGAAATCGTTACTATAATTATTCCAACCCATGATTTAGTTGTTAAATTTTCATTAATAAAAAATTCCCCTGACAAAGCTGCCATTAACGGAGAAAGAGTTTCTATAGATAAAGTTTTTCTTGTGCCAATTGTTTGTAGTGACTTTAAATAGAAAGTATCACCTAAACCAATACCTATTATTCCACTAATTAGTAGGATAAATATGTTTTTTAATTCAGTTGTAGAACTTAGATTGATAAAAGCAGGTATAAAAATTAAAAAAGCTATTATATTTTTTATTAAATTAATATCTATTGATTTATATTTTTGAGTTTGCGAGCGCCAAATAAAGCACGCATATGTCCAAGATGTAGCAGCTCCAAAAGCAGAAAGGATTCCAATCAAAACGAATAATTTTTAAAAATTTTATTTTATAAATTGAGTAAATGCTAAAAAGAATACATAAATAAGAATCAAAATCCCCGGTAAGTACTGAATTAGTGATTTGAAATTATTTTTTTTCATATTTTCTAAAGTAGTCTCTTTTAAACAGTTTTTTTATTAGTAGGGTACAAACTCTCTAACTTCTTTCTTCTTTGAACTTTCGCATTAATTCTTTCTTCTTTTTCTTTTTTCTTGATCTCATCATTTATCTTATTTTGTCTATATCCAAACCAAAGTAGAACCCAAATAACAGAAGTTATTAAAAGAAGAGCAGTATATTGACCAGTCATAGGAAAACTGGCCTCAGAATATTTAACGTAAGAAAATAACAAACTCATTTAATTAACTTAAAGCATAAAAATAACGACTGTGTTGATTTTTCTAGAAATTTAAAAATTAGCGAATCGTAGCTATTTATTATGTAGTTTTAAAGTTTTATATTTATTTTTTTATGGTTTTTGGACTAATTTTTCTTTATAACTACTTGCTATTATCAGATTGAAGCATATTAAATAATAAGTTTTTGGAACCTTTTGATTTAGCAGTTGTTGGAGGCGGTGCAGCCGGTTTTATGACAGCAATAACTGCTGCTGAAAATGGAGTAAAAAGAATAATAATTCTTGAAGGAACTTCAAAACTTATGGAGAAAGTAAGGATTAGTGGAGGGGGAAGATGTAACGTCACTAATGCGACATGGATACCGAATGAACTAATTGAGAATTACCCCAGAGGTGGAATTCAGCTCTTGGAATCATTTAATCGTTTTGCTGCTGGAGATGTATACGATTGGTTTGAGAAAAAAGGTTTAAAATTAAAAATTGAGGAAGATCTAAGAGTATTCCCAGTGTCTAATTCTTCTTCAGATGTTATTGATTGTTTGAGAAAAAGTGCTTTATCAAAAAACGTAGAGATACTAACAAAATTTTTTGTAAAAGAAATTTCAAAAACTCCAGATAATATATTCAATATTTTTAGTCTTAAAAAAGCAAAGGTAACTGCAAAAAATATTATTCTTTCAACTGGAGGTAATCCAAGCGGATATAAATTAGCTCAAAATCTTGGACACACCATTGTTAAACCTGTACCATCGCTTTTTACTTTTTCCACAAAAGAACCAAATTTGGATGAATGTAGTGGGGTATCGATAAGGGGCATAGATATAGAAATTAATTTAAACAATAAGAATTTTCAAAATAGAGGCGATTTACTAATAACGCATTGGGGGTTTAGTGGGCCAGCAGTATTAAAACTTTCATCAATTGCAGCAAGGGAACTTTATAGCCAAAAATATAAATTTAATTTAATCATTAAATGGTCTTCTTTAAGTTATGAGGAGTTAAAAGAAAAAATTAATTATTTAAGATTAAATAAAGGCAAGGTGAATCTTATTAATAGTAGACCTGTTCCACTATTAACAAAAAGATTATGGATTTTTTTATTAAAGAAAATAGGTATTGATAAAGAGAAAAAGTGGGCTGATTTACTGGCGGATGAAAGAGAGAAAATGATAAATACTCTAATGAGGGATAAATATATAATTTCGGGCAAAGGTCCATTTGGAGAGGAATTTGTTACTTCCGGAGGCGTAAAAATTAATGAGGTTAATTTTAAAAGTATGGAGAGCTTAATTTGTCCAGGGTTATTTTTTTCTGGAGAAGTTTTGGATGTTGATGGGATCACTGGTGGATTTAATTTTCAACATTGTTGGACAAGTGGATGGATCGCTGGGATGGCAGTCTCAAAGTTAAATCAATCAATAATAAATTAATAAGTAATAAATCAGTAAGTAACAATTCAATAAGTTTATCTTTTTTTTATTAAGTATTAGACGGAAAAAGTTTTTTGGAGAAACTTTAATTTTAAAGTTTTAATTATTGGTGAAGATTAATGCAGAATCTTGTATCAAAAAAAGAAGAAGAGGAAAGAAGATTAAAAGCTTTAGCAGAATATAGGATTTTGGGAACCAAGCCAGAATCATGTTATGACGATATTACAAAAATTGCTGCTACAACCTGTAATGTGCCTATTTCTTTAATGACATTGGTAGACAAAGATAAACAATGGTTTAAATCCAAAATAGGACTTCAAATATCAGAAACTAGAAGAGATTGGTCTTTTTGTACCCATGCAATAAAAGAAAATAGTCCATTAATTATTCATGATGCTTTCCAAGATGAAAGATTTATAAATAATCCATTGGTAACTGGAGATCCAAAGATTCGTTTTTATGCAGGTTTTCCCCTTAGAAATAGTGATGGTAATAAACTTGGAACTCTTTGTGTAATAGACAGAAAGCCAGGAAATCTAACTACACAACAATTTAATATTATGGAATTATTATCCAAGCAAATAGTTTCATTTTTAGAGCTTAGAAAAAAGTCATTAAATTTGCTAGATGCTTTATCTAATTTGCATAAACAGGAAGGGATTTTATCTGTATGTTCATATTGCAGAGAAGTGAAAAATAAGGAGGGCGATTGGATGCATTTAGAAAAATATCTTTCGAAAATTAGTGATATTAGATTCAGTCATGGGGTTTGTGATAATTGTATGGAAAAACATTTCCCAGATGTAATCGAAGTGTGGAATAAAAAGGATTTTTTTGAAGATGGTCAAAAAAGGTTTTTAGAGTCCTAGAATTAAAAAACTTGTTTTTTATTGTTTAATCTATTTTCTAAACAAATTCTTTATTTGGTGGTTAGTATTGTATAAATTTTGACTAGAAAATGTTATTAGGAACTTTATTAACAGGTGAAATTGCTAAAAGTGCATTAGTAGCATATGTTCATTATTTAGGAATAATATTGTGTTTCGGTTCTCTTTTGTTTGAAAGATTGACTCTCAAAGTAGGTCTTAATAGAAATGAGACGATCTCAATGATAATTGCAGATGTGGTTTATGGTTTAGCAGGAGTTGCGATATTAGTTACTGGGATTTTGCGTGTTAAGTATTTTGGTCAAGGAGGTGATTTCTATACAGGTAATCCTGTGTTTTGGATAAAGGTTTCTCTTTATATTCTTGTGGGATTACTTTCTTTATATCCAACAACAACCTATATCTTATGGGCCATTCCATTAAGTAAGAATAAATTACCTGAAATATCTGAAAATCTAGTCAAGAGGTTCAGACTAATCATTACTACTGAATTAGTGGGCTTTGCAACAATACCTTTGTTTGCCACTCTCATGGCTAGAGGTGTAGGTTTAGGTTGAAAAATTTATTTCTAGAAAGAAATTGTTTAATAAGTGCTAACAAACTATATAGATGGAGTTTAAGTTATAAGATTTCTAAATCTAAAAAAGAGATTATCTTTATTGGTTTAAATCCCTCATTATCGGATGAAGTTTTCTTGGACAACACAACAAAAAAGATAATCAAAATTTCGAAAAACAATAATTACGGCAAAGTAAAATTAATAAATCTATTTGCTCTTATTTCAAGCAAACCAGAAAAACTTTTTAAACATAAAAACCCTGTGGGTTATCTAAACAATAATCATATTTATAAAAACTTAAAACACTGGTCTGAAAATAAAAATTGTGATTTATGGTTAGGTTGGGGTAACAAAGGTAAATTTCTAAATAGAAATAAAAGAATATCAAAAAAAATAATGCAATATAACTCAATTAGGAAAAATAATTTTGATAATCCTCTTGGACCGCTTTTAATTAAGAAAACAATCAAAGATAATCCAATACATCCTCTATATTGTTCTGATAATTCCATCCTCCAATCTTATTTTTAGGTAGTAAGGCTCAAATGCAAACCAGTATTTTTAGCTATTCCATTAAATATGTGTTAATTTCTATTTGGTAATTACAACTTATATGAAAATTTCAAAGCAATTAAATAAACTAAAAAACTTAAATGTTGAGGCGGAAAAATGTTCTACAAGAGAAGAAGCAAAAAAAATAATCAATAAAGCAAATAAAGCACAAAGTAAAATTAATAGATAAAAAGTAATTTATTATTCATAATTTATAATTTTCAAAAGTATTAAATTTACACAATTTCACTATACTTATTTCTGAGAATTTATGTCTTTGAAAATAATTAAAATAAGGAAATCGCACGAAAGATTTAGATCGACTAGAGAATGGCTAAATTCAATGCATTCATTTTCTTTTGCAGAGCATAGAGATCCAAAATGGGATAATTTTGGGAAAATTAGAGTTATAAACGAAGATATTATTTCTCCTAATGCAGGATTTAATACACATTCTCATGCAAATATGGAAATAATTACTGTCGTAACAAAAGGAGCAATAACTCATAGAGACTCTTTAAACAATCTTGGAAAAATTCACAAAGATGAAGTACAAGTTATGTCTGCAGGTACTGGAATCTCTCATAGCGAGAAGAATGAAGAAAATGAGAACTGTAAGTTGTTCCAGATTTGGATATACCCTCAAAAAGAAAATATCAAACCTCGATATGATCAAATTTCATTAAATGAAAAGTTGTGGGACAATCTTATTTTTAATTACAAAGACGGTAAAAATAATAAGCTTTTTCTAAATCAAAGTATCTCTTTATGGCGTTGTAAATATAAGCCAATTAAAGAAAAAAAATTGCCATTAAAAATCGATAAATATAATTGGATACAAATAATAGAAGGTAATCTTTTATTAAAAAGTAAAGACTCTAATTCAAATATATTTCTCGAATCTGGAGATGGCTTGGGTTTTGAAGTTAATTATTATGATGATGTTTCTATAGATACTGAAAAAAACTTAGATTTTCTCTTATTTTCGATGCCTTCCTTATAATTTATCTGTTACTTTTACCCATCAACTCCTTTATTAAATGCATTTAAGGCTTGCAAAGCCATATTAAGGTGAACTTCCATAGCACCAAGTGCAATTAAAGAATTTGGTGATTTATCTTTTAGTAAATTCTCTTTTCTTTTTGATAACTCATTAACTACCTTCTTAGTTGAAGCTTCCCAATTGTTTATTAACTCTTCAAATTCTCTTTTTTCGGGGCTTTCTATTTCTGCTAATTCATCAGAAAAATGAGAATCCTTTTGTGCCTTAAGCATCAAGTAACTTAATTTTTTATGACTTATTGCTTGAGGTAAATTGTTAGATTCACTCATTGCTAGTGGTTAATTTATAGTCAAAATCTAACTAATTAAGTGAATATTTGCTAGAGGGTAAACGGTTGTGATGACCGACCTGAAAATTACGAAATGATACTTGAACAAAAAATGGATTTATTAACCTTTAATTTTTCACTTATTAGTTTCTTGAAATAATCTCCACGCTCTTCATAATTTTTAAATTGATCAAAACTAGAGCATGAAGGTGAGAATAATAATGTTCCAACCCTATTATTTTGTAAATAATGAAAAACAAAATTTAAAAGCTCTTTTAGTTCTGAAAATTCAAAAATATTTTTTTTAAATCCTTCATTAATAAGCGCCATTTTTAGGACTTTTGAGCTTTCTCCAAAAAGGAAAACACATTTAACTTTTTTCTTTAAAACTTTTATCCACTCACTATATTCATTACCTTTTAATCTACCCCCAGCAATGATTATTATTTGACCTTCAATTGAATTTATTCCTGCAATAGATGAGTCAAAATTTGTAGCTTTACTATCATTAATTATTTCCAGATCATTATTTTTATAAATTGTTTCCATCCTATGGGGTAATTGTTTGTAATTAGATAAAGAATCTTTAATCTTCTTGCCAGATAATCCAACTTTTCTTGCTGCTGCAATTACCAATAAAAGATTTTGAAGATTATGCATTCCTTTTAAAGAAAAATGTTCAAGTTTGAATAATTTCTTCCCTCTCTCAACAATGTACGCTTGTTCATCTATCCAATAATCGCAATGAATAAAATTTGATTTATCGAAACTAGTTGTTATCCAAACCCCTCTTGATAGCGAACTGTAGTGATTTCTTAGGTTTTTATCGTCATAATTATAAATTCTAAAATCAGATTTTTCTAACAAGCTTTTTTTTATGTTGAAATAGTTTTCAAGTGTTTTATGTCTTTCAAGATGATCTTCTGTGAAGGTTGTCCATATTCCAATATTAGGTTTTACTTCTGGAGATATTTCTATTTGATAACTGCTTAATTCAGCTACAACCCAATCAATTTTTTCATGTTTTTTGGAGTGAGCATATTTACATAAAGGTGTACCAATATTTCCAGCAAAAGGAGCATATAATCCAGTATCACAGAGTATATGGCTTAGTAGATGAGTAACAGTAGTCTTGCCATTAGTGCCAGTAATACCTATCCAATTTGTGTCTTTTAAAATTTCCCATGCAACATTAATTTCTCCAATTACTTTAATTCCCTTTTTTTTTAATTCAATAATAGTTATATGGTCATAAGGTATTGATGGACTTACAACAACAGATTCGATCTCTTTCAAAAAAGGTTGAATTTCTTCAAATACAAATTCTTTATTTAGAGAAACTATGATATTAAGCTCTTCTAATGCTGTTTTTCTTTCTAAGAATTCTATCCCATCTTTACTTTCCCAAACAATTACTCTCTTATTGATGCTTCTCAAATACTTGGCAGCCCAAAATCCAGATTTACCTAATCCAATTACAAGATTAATATTTCTTTTACTTGAATGATTATCTATCATTAAATTTATAATTGCATTTATATTAATTGTGTTTAAAGGGTAATTCAATCATGAGATTTTTCTTCAGTATTTATAGTATTCGCCCAAGAAAAGTTAATTAATGGAAGATAATACTGCAAAATATTGGTTCTCTTGGTTTTATGAAAAGTGGGAGAAAAATGCTCCAGGTGAATTAATTGAACAGGGTTTAACTCCGTCTCAGATTGCTGAGCGCTTTGTTAATGAAAACCATGATAGTTTTATTCAATTGTCAAAAAAAATTGATGAAAAAAATTATGATGCCTTAACAGAATTTATGAAACTCTCAGAGAGTGAATTACATATCTTGAAGTATTTTCTAAAGTTAGTAAAAATGAAAAATTTATAAGAAGTTATTAAGTATTTCGAGGCTTTTTTCCCATAAATTTTTTCTTTCTTTTTTATTCATGGCGAAAGGAGAAGTAGGGGATAGTTTTGGATGACCTCTGAAATTAAATCTAGGACCATAATGATCACCGCCTCTTGCGTCTGGTGAAGTAGCTGCAAAAAGTTGAGGTAAAGCACCCATCTCAGCAGTTTGAAAAATAGGGCTAAATAATTCCAAGGAGAATGTTTCTAATGGACTAGGGTTAGGTTTTTGAGCAGTAAAGAGATTTGTTTTTGCAATTCCTGGGTGAGCAGCTAAAGAAAGTATATTTTTGTGCTTTAAGTTCTCATTTAGTTCCAAAGCAAACATTACATTTGCCAATTTGCTATTGGAGTAAGATTCCCATTTGTTGTAATAGTTCTCGGCTTTCAGATTTTTCCAACCAACTTTGCCAAAAAATTGTGCTCCGGAAGTCACCGTCACTATTCTAGATTCTTCTTTTTTTTCAATAATTGGAAGTAGCTTTAGAGTCAAAAGCATGTGAGCTAGATGATTAACTGCAAATTGTATTTCATATCCTTGGGCACTAAGAGTTTTAGGCGGATGCATAATGCCTGCATTATTGATTAGTAAATCCAAATTTTCAAAATTATCAAAAATTTTGGACTGAACTTCAACAATATTTTTTAAATCTGACAAATCTAATTCTAAAGGTGTAAATAATCCTTCAGGATTAAGACCTTTAAGTTTTTTGATAGTTTGATTAGCTTTTTCAAGCGATCTACAAGCTATAACAACATGAGCATTTTTTTCTGCTAAGGCCTTTGCAGTGTAGTATCCAAGACCACTATTCGCACCAGTAATTAGCGCTGTTTTGCCTGTAAGGTTTGGAATATTAGATGTTTCCCAGTTAGAGATTTTAGGTCTTGAAATAGTGGCAGTCATTTAGTAATCCTGCAAATTGCTTTGGAATTTAACCAAAATTTAATTACTTTTCCACTGTAAATACTGGAAGTCAGTATCGTGAGCTCTTATTGAAGGTACTATTTAATATTATTTTTCAATTGCATATTGCCATTCGTTATTTTGAGATAAACTTTTCTCTCTAAGTAACTGTAATTTCCTACTATTTATTTTTATAACTATCCCATTAGTTGGATATTTCGCAAATATTTTTTTTTCTAACCAATTTTTTTTATATATTTGGATTTCGCTTGTATGATTTGTGAAGTAACTGTCAGGGGTGCTGAAGCCACATTTTTTAAGATAGTTAAGGGTTTCGTATTGATTAAGTCTTCCATTAAGTATTTGGAAACAGCAAAAGCGGAGACTTTCTCCAATCCCTTTCTTATCATTGAGGTATTTTCTTGTAATTCTTTGGGAAATGCCGGCAACTTGGTTTGTAGCGTATAGTTCACCTCTAATTTGAAAATCTCGTTTGATAGGAATACAATCGGGGACATTTTTAATTTGTTTAATTTTGCTTGAGACATCAAATCCTTTTTTTGTAATAGCTTTATTAAACTTGCCATCTATATATCTAATTGCAATAGCACAGCCATCAATTTTTGGTTGAATGCTTAATCTTGTTTTTGTTAATAAACTTTCCAAAAATTCTTTATAGTTTTCTTTGGCTAATTTTGGCAAAAGTTTATTATTTTTTTGATTAAAGTAGTCAGGCTCTCGATCAACAGGAATAAAGAGCTTTTCAAGTTGCTTAAATGCATCATCCGAAATTATGCCTTCACCTATTCTGTATTGTTCATCTAGATACTTAACATCTCTCACTAATAAATTATTCATAATAATTTTGATAAATATTTAAAAATCTTTTAGAAAAAATCATTTAAATAAAGATTTGAAAATTAAAATTAGATCTAAAAAGTAATTGACCACTAAATATCCTCCTACGCAGAGAGCGATTTAAGAGTATAAAATGTACTGATCTGGTGTTTAAATTAAATACTTCAATCAAACATATTTACTTAAAAGTGAAATAGAAAATTTTAAGGATTAATTTGCAGGCAAATTTTTGAAATTTCTATCAATACAAAAAAAAATTTTTTAAAGTTATGAGAAAATGTCATTTTTATTAAAAGCTCAAAATACCTGGGAAAATTTTGCGAAATACAAAATTAATGATTATGCAAAATTAAGAAATTTTGATTTTGGGCCAAATAACGAAAGTTCAGTTTCAAAATTATCGCCTTTCATTACTCATAGAATATTATCGGAATATGATCTGATCCATGATATTAAAAGTAAGTACAAAATCAAAAATTCAACTAAATTTGTTGAAGAAATATTTTGGAGAGTTTACTGGAAAGGGTGGATGGAAAATAGACCTAAAGTTTGGAGAAATTTTATTTCAGAAAACAATCTCGATTTTGATTATGAGCTATATGAAAGTGCAATTAATGGCAATACAGAATTAGATTTTTTTAATTCTTGGGTCCATGAATTAAAGCAGTACAACTATTTGCATAACCATACAAGAATGTGGTTTGCGAGTACTTGGATATTTAATTTAGGCCTCCCATGGCAATTGGGAGCAAAGTTTTTCTTTAAATATCTTTTTGATGGAGATGCTTCATCTAATCTCCTTAGCTGGAGATGGGTCGGAGGATTGCAAACGAAGGGAAAACAATATCTTTTTTCATCATCAAACCTCAGAAAGTTTTCAAATAATAGATTTAATGTAGAAAAAATAAGTAATCAACAAATTTTTCTTGAAGAATCTAATCAAATACCATTTGAAGATGAGATTTATAAAAATGATATGGATCCTAAATCAGATAATCTGATTATGTTTGAAAATGATCTGCACCTTGCAACCCTTAAAAATTTACTTCCAAGCTATAAAAAAGTATTTATTATCCTTTTAAAAAATGAACAAAGACAAATTAAATTGTCTGAATCTGTTTTGAAATTTAAACAAGATTTGGTCTCTGAATTTGTAGAGCAATTTGATAATGTTGAACAGATTGATCCTTATTCACTGGAAAATACTTTTAAAAATACCAACGAAATAGACATTATTTATCCTGGAGTGGGAGAAAATTATGATTTCATAACTGAGTTTAAAAATTTACACCATAAAAAAATTTTTAATCTTGTGAGGGATGAAGATTTATTTGCTTGGAAATTTGCTAAAAGAGGGTTTTTTAAATTTAAAGAAAATATTCCAAAAATAAATCAGAGAATATTAGAAAATTTTTCAAAAAAATAATTTTTAACTTAGTTGAATTCCTAATCAGAAAATAACCCCTTTGGTAAGTAGGTATAAATACTTATTTAGGTGCGACTTTTGCTCTTTAATCCACGATGGATACTGTGACTAGTTATTTTTACTTAAGGATAATTTTTTAATAGTGCTTTCAACAATTCTTACCAAGTCGTTTAGCAAAGATACTGCTTTATTAATTCTTAGAGTTATAACTGGAACTGTTCTTATTCATCACGGTTATGAGAAATTAGCAAATATAGAAAATTTCGCTGATGCTTTTGTCAGACCTTTACATCTTCCATTCCCAATATTTTTATCATACATAGCGGCATTCTCTGAAATAGGTGGTAGTTGGCTACTAATTATCGGCTTAGCTACAAGATTCGGGGCTTTGGCAATTGTGGGAACAATTTCTGTCGCTATATATCATGCACTTGTTACTTCAGGTTTTAATATTTTCTTACTAGAGCTTTTACTTTTATATTTCGCTTCAGCAACTTCAATTGCATTAACAGGTCCTGGTAATTTCTCCTTAGATGAAGTCATTATCAGAATTTTGAAATCAGAAGATGAAGAGGAAATTATACCTTCAACAAAAGCAAAACCTTCCAAGCAAGTTGAAGTTAAAGAAGATTCAAGCAAAGGTGGTTTATTTCAATTTCTGCAAGCGAACATACTCTCAGATACTTCAAGCTAACTTTTTAGGATAAAGGTTATTGATTAGTTCTAACCTTTTTCTATAACTGTTTCTCTTCTCAAGTTTTATCTTAATTGTTGCTTCAGAAAGACTTATAAATAGCCCTATAGCTGTCACCCAAGATAAAAAAATAAAAGGGTTTTCTGGAATTTCTGAGAAATTCATATGAATAATACTTCTTTTTTAAAACTGACTGATCACTATATGTTTTTCAACCTAAATATACAATTTAGAAATATTTAAGGATTAATTTCAACTTTTTCCCATTTTTTAACCTTTTCCCAAAGATATCGTTTATGAACAGGCTGTTCTAATTTAAGAAGATCTACTGAATCGATTTCAAAATTTAGAACTACAAAATTTTCTGGCTTGGGAAAATTGGATAATATTTCATAAGCAGTTTGAACTTTTTGGTTTATTTTCTCTCCAGGTGATCCCCAAAACCAAGAAGATTTTGATTTTTCTGATAATAAATCCCAATAATTTTTGTTATCACTTAATTCATGTATTTTTCCTTTGAATCTATATTGTGATTTGGTTTTCAAAAAGAACCATAATATTTCTGCATTAGGGTTAGATTTTAAATGCCCAATTTTTTCACTTCTTCTATCTGTAAAAATAATCATTGAACTATCTTTATGCCATCCTCTGAAAACAACTGTTCTTAATCTTGGCTCATTTTCTTCGCTGACTGTTGCAAGCTGTATCCATCTATTAGAGGGTGATTTGCCCTCTTTTTTTCTAGAAGATTTTAAATCTTGCCTCCAACTGGGTAAGTTGTTATCAGGCATTTAATTTAGGCAATATAAGACCACTTTTCTTTTTGTATTCTTCGAATGAATCATATTTTGAGAGCGATTTATCTTTTTTTATCATTCTTGGTAGAAAAACTATAGAGAAAAATATTGCAAGAATTACTAATGGTATGAAACTCATTGAAAGTATGGCGAATGATAGATAAATTAGTATTTCTCCTAGATAATTTGTATTCCTTATATTTTTGAAAAATCCTTCTTTAATTAGATCTTTTTTTAATTTAAGAGAAAAATATTTTTGGGCATCACTAGCAAAGTGTAGAAACACACCAATTATATTTATAGATACAGATGCAGCTATTACGATATTTGGAACAGATTTCTGAGATGAGATAAGAATGTAGGGAGCTACCCAGTAACTTCCAAGGAAAATAAAACCAGTAACTGAAGTTAAAAAATTGATTTTTTCTTTAAAATAAGGATCTGGGAATATCTTTTCTTTTAGAAGCCAAAGTAATCCATAAGTACCATGCAGAGCTAAATAAACGTAGGGAGCGATCGTAAAATTATCAAAAAAAATCATAAGACCTATCACTACAAATGCAGTGAGCCCCTTGTGAAGATTAATTATTTGATTAAGTTTCATCTTTTTGAATAATCTAAAAAATGAAATTATTTTCTGTGGATCTAACCTAAGTCGTCAAAAGTTTTAATGGGCGATACTGGATTCGAACCAGTGGCCACTACCGTGTCGAGGTAGTGCTCTACCACTGAGCTAATCGCCCAAATTGAAGAATTTTTAATCCCCCTTATAAGAAAATAGCAGGTTGCGTTTCATTTTCTAAGTAATTTAACTTTCCATCGTTCTCTTTTGGTTATTTCTAAATTTAGAATTTCGATAAATCCTTTATTTTCAAGTTCTAGTTTGTCGCCAATTTTTAGATTAATAGTTGGCTTATTAACTTTGCTTCCATTTAATCTGAGCATTCCATTTTCTATCCTTTCAATGATTTTGGTTCGTGATACCCTAAAGCCAGCTGAAGCTATAGCATCTAATCTTGTTGAAGCTTCTACTGTATTGACAAGTTTTTTTGATCTTCCAGAAGGTATTTGTAATTCATCTATACCTACTACATTAACTTTTACTTTTACGTCTCTCAAATAAAAAATCTTTTCATCTAGATGCTTAATATCTGAATTATCAATTATCCCTTGTGCTCCCCTATCGCCAATAGTCCATATATCTCCAACTTTTATTTGATTAACCCCATTTTCAATTAAGAGGGATCTAAAGTCGTCTTGTGTAGCATTATCAAATAAAAAATTTCCATTAATTTTTATTCCTTGAGCTGGAAAATTACTTTTTAGCGCATCCTCTTCAGGAATATTATCTCCTCTAAAGCAAGCTATCCTAGATCTTTGAGAAGAGGAGAATCCTCCATAAATAAAAAATTTGAAATCATTTAAATTTTCAAAATCTTTTAAAATCTCTTCGCAAACATAAGTTGAATTAAACCCAGTCCAATAAGTTTCCCAGTGTTTGTAAGCTAAGTTAGCAATATTTATTAATTCCTCAGTTTCTTTTTTGTAGTTTGAATTTATTAAGATCTCTTTTAAGTCAATCATTTAGCCTTCTAAAAAAATTATATCTTTTGCTTCTGATTGTTTTATCAAAGCCCATGGTAATTCAGCTCCAATTTGATTTTCAAGTAGAACAAGCCATTTACCCTCTTTATTAAAATTAATAATTGATCTTAACTCTTTATTTCTATTAATGTTGATACTTGCAGAAGAAACAATGCTTCCTAAATATCCTGAACCCATTCCTAAAAGACCTCCAATTAATGATTCCCCGATGTTATTTAAACCAAGAAAGCTGAAGGTAGATAAATTTGTCATATTAGAAAAAGCTATTCCAGCTATAAAACCAAATGGCATTAGCCATCTACTCATATCTTTTTGCCTGATCTTCCTATCAAGTTTAGGATTTAAGATTCTTATATCTTCAAAATTTTGAGATTTGAATAAGATATTTGCTTTCGCATTTAGCAATTCTGTTTCGTCTGATGATATTTTCTCACTTATTGGTGGGATCAAAATAGCTTCAGAGAGCATTACTGATTTTTCTTTGAAAACATCAAATAGCTGGATACATTTATCAATGTCTTCAAATATCACAATACTTTTAGTCAAATTTCAATCCTCAAATGTTTGTGTGTTATTCAAATTAATAAAATAAGATACATACACTATAGATTAAGTTAAAGTAAAAGATTAAAGAACCAATCTTAAATGACAAAAGTTCTCATTACAGATCCAATTGATCAAACAGGAATCGATATTCTTTCACAAGTTGCTCAGGTTGATCAGAAGATAGGAATCTCAGACTCTGAGTTAGCTTCCATTATTAAAGATTATGATGCTTTAATGATTCGCTCTGGTACTCAAGTGACCGAAGAAATTATTAACTCTTCAAGTAAACTGAGAATTATTGGAAGAGCAGGAGTTGGAGTTGATAATGTAGATGTTAAGGCTGCTACGCAAAAAGGAGTTCTTGTTGTTAATTCTCCAGGGGGTAACACAATAGCTGCTGCTGAACATACTATAGCTATGATGTTGGCTTTATCTAGACATATTCCAATTGCTAATAGTAGTACTTTGTCAGGTAAATGGGAAAGAAAGAAATTTGTTGGTAATGAGCTTTATAAGAAAAAATTAGGTGTAGTAGGTTTAGGGAAAATTGGTGCTCATGTAGCGAAAGTTGCTAATGCATTAGGAATGGAAGTTTACGGATATGATCCCTTCGTTTCAACTGAAAGAGCTCAACAAATACAAGTTAAACTATCTGAACTAGAGGATTTATTCAAACAATCTGATTATGTAACTTTGCATTTGCCTCGCACACCAGAGACAGAGAATTTAGTAAATATAGACGTCCTTAAAAGTATGAAAAGTAGCGCAAAATTAATTAATTGTGCTCGAGGAGGCTTAATTGATGAAGAGGCATTAGCAGAAGCTTTAAATAAATCATTGATTGCAGGTGCTGCAATAGATGTCTTTTCTAAAGAACCTTTGGAATCTAATTCACCACTTTTGAAGGTTGAAAAGAATCTTATTCTTACTCCCCACTTAGGAGCATCTACTCGGGAAGCACAAGAAAATGTAGCTGTTGATGTTGCGGAACAAATAAGGGATGTCTTGCTTGGTTTATCTGCTAGAACTGCAGTAAATATTCCAGGTTTGAGCCCTGATATTATGGATAGTCTAAAACCTCATTTGCAGTTGGCTGAAACAATGGGTCTGCTTATAAGCCAGCTTTCAGGTGGACAGATACAGAAACTAGAAGTAAAGCTTCAAGGTGAATTTGTTCAACATCCTTCTCAGCCATTAATAATAGCTAGTCTAAAAGGCCTTCTAAGTAAAGCTTTGGGAGATAGGATTAATTATGTGAATGCTTCGCTAGAAGCAGATTCAAGAGGTATTTCAGTAGTCGAGAATAAAGATGAGGCAAGACCTGAATTTGCTAGTGGTTCGCTTCAGTTAACCACTTATGGAGATAATGGCGACCATAGCGTAGCAGGAAGCATTTTTGCTGATGGGGAATTAAGAATTATTAGTATTGATCAATATCCTGTTAATGTATCGCCAAGTAGATACATGCTTGTTACTAGGCACAGGGATATGCCTGGTATTATTGGCAAGCTTGGTTCTTTATTAGGTAGCAACAATGTAAATATTGCCTCAATGCAAGTTGGGCGCAAAATTGTTAGAGGGGAAGCTGTTATGGTTCTAAGTATTGATGATCCAATACCTAATAAGTTGCTTGATACCATTATTGAAGTGGATGGGATTACCAACGCTAATCCAGTTACTCTATGAAGTGGCTTTAACTAGTTAATGGAAACTAAAGATTGGTATAAACTAACTTTTCTGATAGAAAGTGATTCTGAAGAAATTATTATTTGGAAATTAAATGAGCTGGGAATATTTAGTTTTTCATTTGAATATTTAATTAAAAATGAAAATAAAAAAGAAGTTAATATATGGTTTCCAATTGATGATTGGGATGAGAGTTCTAGAAGTGGTTTTGAAAAAATAATTAGCAAACTTCTAAATATTAATGCCCCTAAGAATCAATTTTTTGATTGGAGTATTATTAAAGAGGAGGATTGGTTGACAAGCTGGAAGAAATATTGGAAACCTGAATTAGTAGGAAATCATTTTTTAATATTGCCTTGTTGGATGAATCTAAATGAAAAGTTTAAAGATAAAAAAATCATAAAAATTGATCCTGGAGCAGCCTTTGGTACAGGAAGTCACCCTTCGACTTATCTTTGCTTGGAAAAAATGGAGAATATTTTCTTTTCTGATAAAAAGATATTAGATATTGGGAGTGGTAGCGGGATTTTGAGTGTCGCCGCAAGATTGCTTGGCGCTAAAGAGGTTTGTGCAGTGGATAATGATTATTTAGCTATAAATTCAACAAAATCTAATTTCCAACTAAATTTCGGTAATTTAAACAAATTAAATACATATTTGGGATCTTTTAATGAGGTAATTTTAAAAAATCAACTCAAACAATTTGATTTTGTTTTATGCAATATTCTTGCTGAAGTAATAAAAGAAATGATTCCAAATATTTATAGGTGTTTGAAAAACAATGGCAAAGTGATTTTCAGTGGAATTTTAAATTCACAAAAGGATGAAATTATAAAAATATTAATTCAGAATGACTTGAAATTATTGGATGTATCAACTAGAAAAGATTGGGCATGCATTTCTGCGCTAAAAGCCAGCAATCCAACCTAAATATAAGTTTTTCTTATAGATACTCTTTAATACATTTTATTGTGTCATTTTTTACTTCAAAATCTCACATATCGACCTAATCGATGTTAAAAATGTATTTGATAGGTATTAATTACCAACAATTTTTTATTTAAATGGCTTCTTACAAAGTTACTCTCATCAGCGAAGGTGAAGGTCTCAATTCAACTATTGAAGTACCTGATGACCAATACATCCTCGATGCGGCTGAAGAACAAGGTATCGACCTTCCTTATTCCTGCAGAGCTGGAGCATGTTCAACATGTGCTGGAAAAGTTACTTCAGGTAGTGTTGATCAATCAGATCAAAGTTTCTTGGATGACGATCAACTAGAAGCTGGTTTTGTTCTTACTTGTGTTGCTTATCCAACATCTGACGTAACAATTACAACTCATGCTGAGGAAGAATTGTACTAATTATAAAAATTTAACTTTTCTAAGTTGATTATTGATTATTTCTCTGCCACCCTCTATGAAGGTGGCTTTTTTTTGTAAATGGATAAATTTGAATTTTTCAAGACTGGCAGTGTTCAATCAAGTTATGGAGGTCAGTACAGTTATAAGGTAATTGGCCCATGTTGCAGACTTTATGATAGGGAAGAGTTACCTTGGCCCTGCTCAAGGCTTGCTTGGAGAAGTAAGGAGCCTAGTTGGAGAAGAATAGGGTCTAGGTTCGTTGCTGATATGGCTTCAAGAAAATGCCCATCTTACTCAGTTCAGATTTTGGAGCCTGGATCAAAACCTGTTGAGACAGTTATAACTCTTTTTTCAAAGAAATTTTCTTCTGATATACAAGAATGGTGGTATAGCAAAAAACCAGGCTCAAAAGAGCCTGGTAATATCTTCCCTTCTGAAATTGGTTAGCTTTAAATATTATGCTTTTGGCTTTGGAGGCATGTAACCTTTTAAGCCAGTGCATTCAAGACTATCAATTGTATTAACTCCAGTTTGTGAGTTAGTTCCACTAGCTCTTTCACATAATGATTTTCTCTGAGAAAGATCAAGATTTGCATCAGTAAAGTCTGCCCCATCAATAATTGCTCCATCAAAAACACTTTTCATTAGCTCACCATTGGTAAGATTTGCATCTGTAAAATCAGCATTATCAAAGCGTGTTGCATATGCAATGAGGTCTGTCATATTGGCTCCTTTAAAACTAGAGTTTTTTGCTGTAGTTACACTCATATATGCGCCTTGAAGATTAGCTTCTCCTAAATCTTGATTAGATAAATCATATTTAACATATTCAGTATTATGAAGGTCGGCACCGTGAAGATCATCTTTTAGAACGTCAACTGATGAAGGATCACTAGGATAGAGTGCGTTTGCAGAGATTGGATTAATAAGTAAACCAATAATTAATGGAAGAAAAATAAATAGTCTTTTACAAGACTTATGTAGTGATGAAAAAATAGAGACCATTTCGATCGACATCAAATAGAAAAACCTAAGACTATTATTTCATGGGTTGGTCATTTACAACGCTCCTGCTAACGAACTGTTGCAGTTTATTTTATTTCTGCCGTTAGAAAATCTTTTGCAAGCTGAGTATTTGGAAAAACTTTTTGAGCCTCTTTAAGCAAATCGCTTGGAGTAATTGCGTTTTTATTGGTATATCTTGGACTTAAATGAGTAATAATTAATTTTTTTGTGTTAGATAATAATGCTGTTTTGGCAGCCATGATTGTTGTGGAATGTAATTTTTCGTATGCCATGCTTTCATCCTCCTCTGAAAAAGTCGATTCATGTACGAGTAAATCGGCATTTTTTGATAGTGAAACAGCTGATTCGCTAAAGACTGTATCTGTGCAATAAACAAAACTTTCACCCTCTCTAGGAGGCCCACAGAATTCTTTCCCATCAAATGTCCTACCATCAGCTAAAACGACTTTTTTCCCTTGTTGCAGTTCTGAATAAATTGGTCCAGGTGCTATTTTTAGAGACTCTGCTTTTTTGATATCAAATATACCTGGTTTATCTTTTTCACTCACCCTATAACCATAAGCAGGTATTTTATGTTTAAGGCAGGCACAATTTACTTTTATTTTGTTGTTTTCAAATAGGATTTTATTTTCTGATGCAAAATTTTCAACTTCCACAAAAT
>OAPD01000017.1_pt1 | contig 20192 bp, 20 predicted proteins | sample 1516291 | NCBI WGS metagenome assembly OAPD01 (sample SAMEA3275590, study PRJEB22092) | marine metagenome | biome: marine biome; feature: surface water; material: 00002010 | collected 2014-06-21T10:43:00+00 | depth 1 m
CTTAGAAGAATTCGTCGAAGTTGTCGAAATCAACCGCTTTGAACTTGCCCGCTTCCACCTGCTGCATCAGGCGCTCCAGCTGAGAGAACAAGGCACCACCGGTCAGCAGCGAGAGCAGCAGGGCCACCAGCAGGGCAGCGCCAGAGGCAAACCCGAAGATCTGAAGGCAGCAACCGATGAACAGGGTGACCCCGATGAGGGTGCCGGCATAGCTGAGGTTGATCTCGGCAGTCCCCAGGGGCATCAGGGGGAGTCGGTCCTGCTTCCAGCCATCCAGTTTGTTCTGCACCTGACGGCCGAAGGTGAGGCCGCAGAGCACACCCATCAACAAACCGATGCCCGCCAGCAGGTAGGGGGGCTGGGGCAGGGTCATCATCTGGAGCAGCTGCTCAAGCTCCTGGGCGCTGATCTCCTCAGGCATCGACGCCGATCTCAAAGAGCTGAGACCTTAGCGGTGAGTTCCACAATCTCGCTGGAATCGTGATCTCAGGATCACGCTGCCGCCAACGGGTTGAGGCGCTGCAACAGGCCGCCGGCCAGACGCCCTGGGCCGAAGGTGCGACCCAGCAGGCCGACCAATGCACGTACGTCGTCGGTGTGAAGACGATCGTCACGGATCAGCGTCATCAGCAGACGTTTGCGCAGGTCGGCACCATCTCGGCTGAGCAGCAGCCGCAGACCTGCCCCAGCCACAGGGATCAATTCCTTCCCAGGAGCGGGAGCGTCCTGACCCACCACATCCAGCAAGCTTTCGAGCCGATCCAGGCGCAGGCGGCCTGATTCATCAAAGATCACCTCCAGCAGCTTCTCGCGCATTTCGCTGGTGTCACCCGCCAACAGTCGACGGGCCACGTACGGATAGGCCACAGCAATGATTCGGAAGTTCGGATCCAGCCGCAAGGCAAGGCCTTCCTGACTGACGACGGCCCGGATGATCAAGGCGAAGCGCGCCGGAACCCGGAAGGGGTAATCGAACATCAGCTCCGAAAAACGGTCGGTGATCGCCTTGAAGTTGAACGATCCAACCGAGTCGCCGAGGCTGCCGCCGAGCACCTCTTCAAGGGCAGGAATGATCGGCGTGAGATCGGCCGTGGGGCTGAGAAACCCGAGGGATTGGAAGTCCTTGGCCAACCCGGAGAAGTCACGGTTGATCAGGTGCACCACAGCACCGGTGAGGGTGAGCCGGTCGCTGTCGCTGATGGAATCCATCATCCCGAAGTCGACATACCCCACATGGCCGAGATCGCCGGTGCGACCCGGCAGGGCAAAGAGATTGCCGGGGTGAGGGTCGGCATGGAAATAGCCGAACTCCAGGAGTTGCTGCAGGCCGCAGATCACGCCGGTGCGGATCAACGCCGTTGGGTCAAGACGCTGGGAACGCAGCTCCTCGCTGTCGCGCATCTTGGCGCCATCGATCCAGGTGGTGGTCAGCACCCGGGTGGAGCTGAGCATCCGCTCCACCTTCGGGATGTAGACCGCATCGTTATCTGCGAAAAGCGCCGAAAACCGCTCGGCATTGGCCGCTTCCAGGCCGTAATCGATCTCCTCGAACAGGCTGCGGCCGAACTCATCAATGATTCCGCCCAGCCCGAAACCGAGGTTGAGCGGCAGCAGCGGCGCCGTCATCACCCCCAAAGCCCGGATCAACACCAGATCCCGCCGCAGGATGAAGGTGAGATTGGGCCGCTGCACCTTCACCGCAACCCAGTGCTGGCCCTGCAGACGGGCCTTGTACACCTGGCCCAGGCTGGCGGCGGCGATCGGCGTGTCGGGAAACTCCTCAAACAATTCCTCTGCCGGCGCACCGAGTTCCTCGCGGATGCAAGCCAGGGCGGTGGCATGGGGAAAGGCCGGCAGATCGTCCTGCAGGCGTGTCAGTTCCTCCAGCCAGTCCCGACGCACCAGATCAGGTCGGGTGGAGAGGGCCTGTCCCAGCTTGATGAAGCAGGGCCCCAGACCCGTCAGGGTGTTGAGAATGCGACGCGCCAGCCCCTGCTGAACGGCGGGGTCATTGCTGCCTCCACGCAGCAGCAGCACCAGCACCAGCCCCGCCAGGGACCACAGCACCTGAACAAGGCGCGGAATGGCGACCCAGGGACGCAGCAGCAGCCAGCCGAGATCCCGCCCGGGGTCGTAACGCATCGCATCGCGCTGAGTACAGAGAGAGACTTTAAGGAGATCAGGGGGATTTGATGGCGCTTCTGCCCCAGCTCACCCGTCGCCTCGGTCAGCCCCTGTTTCTGCCGGCCCACGGACGGGGGGCTGCCCTTCCGGATGGACTGCGTCAATTGCTGCGACGCCGCGCCGGCGTCTGGGACCTGCCGGAACTACCAGCCCTTGGCGGTCCGCTGGAGGCGGACGGCGCCATCGCAGACAGCCAACGCTCCGCCGCGGCAGCGATGGGGGTGGCGCGCTGCTGGTACGGGGTGAACGGGGCCACGGGGTTGCTGCAGGCCGCACTGCTGGCCATGGTCCGGCCCGGAGAGCGGGTGCTGCTGCCCCGCAACGTGCATCGCAGCCTGATTCAGGCCTGCGTTCTTGGGGACCTGCGGCCGGTGCTGTTCGATCTCCCCTTTCAAAGCGACCGGGGCCAGCCGGCACCGGCGGATTCGGCCTGGATCGAACGGGTGCTTCAGGCCCTACCCCGCGATGGAGCCCCCATCCGTGCTGCAGTTCTGGTGCATCCCACCTACCAGGGCTATGCCAATGACCCAACGGCAGTAATTCAGCGGCTGCAGCAACAGGGCTGTTGCGTGCTGGTGGATGAAGCCCACGGCTGTCATTTCGCCGCTGGGGTGGACCATCCCCTCCCCCCCAGCTCTCTGCACTGCGGCGCTGATCTGGTGGTGCATTCCCTGCAGAAGTCGGCTGCAGCACTGGCGCAAACAGCGGTGCTCTGGCTGCAGGGGGAGCGTCTGGATCCCGTGCGCGTGGAACGCAGCCTGGGCCTGCTGCAAACCACCAGCCCCAGTGCGCTGCTGCTGGCCTCCTGCGAAGAAGCCCTTCAACACTGGCAGCGGCCCAAGGGACGCCGTCAGTTGCTGCAGCGGCTGCAGGAGGCTGAAGCCCTCGCCAATGGCCTGCGCCACAGCGGAATGCCGCTGCTGTACAACCAAGAGCCTCTGCGCCTGTACCTGCACTCGGGCCATCTGGGAATGACCGCTCTGGTTTCCGACGTTCGGTTTTTGCCCCGCTGGTTGGTGGGGGAAGTGGCGGAGCCAGCCAGCCCCCCCTTCTCCCCGGGGCGTGCACGCCACCCAGGAGCCGGAAGCCCTCGCCGATGGCCTGCGCCACGGCGGCGTGCCTCTGCTGAGCAACCAGGATCCGCTGCGCCTGATCCTGCACACGGGGCAGGCGGGCATCACCGGCCTGGATGCCGACGATTGGTTCCTGCCCCGCGGTTTGGTGGGCGAATTGCCGGAGCCAGCCAGCCTCACCCTCTGCCTGGGGCTGGCACGCCACCGAGGGCTGGGACGGCAGATGCGACACCACTGGCAGAACCTGCTGCGGAGCTTCCCCGATCGCACTCCCTTGCCAGCCTTCGAAGCCCCACCGCTTCCGCTGGTCACCTCCCCAGCCCAGTCACCGACCCAGGCCTGGACGGCGGAGCATCAACAGGTGGCGTTGAAGGATGCGGAGGGGTGCATCGCGGCTGAATTGCTGTGCCCTTACCCACCGGGCATCCCCCTGCTGATTCCCGGCGAACGCCTCGATCGCCAGCGGCAGCGCTGGCTTGAACGCCAGCAACTGTTCTGGGGAGACCAGATCCCAGACGCACTGACTGTGGTGAGTGGGGGCTGAGCTGGGACAGCAAAGGTGGCCTCAAGCCTCGAGATCACGGCCAACAGCGATTGATAGTGTGAATCCAGGACGCCTCCAATCAGCGTGATCCGTGAGGTTGTCCTCGATCAGAGCCAAGCACCAGCGGCCCGAGCAGCCCTGCGCAAGCGGTTGATCAGTGGCCTCGGTGTGGGGGGCTTTGGCCTGCTTGTCGTGAGCCTGGGGGGCTGGTGGTTCACCGCCGCGCTGGGGGGAATGGTGCACCTTGGCCTGCTGGAGTTCTTCCGGATGGCGCAATTCAAGGGAATTCGCCCCGCCACCAAAACCACCCTGGTGGCCTGCCAACTGCTGCTGTTCACCACCCAGTGGGCGATCCAGGGCGGGCTGCCGGCTGATGTGGCCCACGCTGTTCTGCCGCTTTCTGGAGCCGCCATCTGCGGTTGGCTGCTGCTGCAACCGGTGACGGGGTCCATCGCCGACATTGCGGCATCGATCTTCGGGCTGTTTTACCTGGGGTTTTTGCCCAGCCACTGGCTGAGTCTGCGCGGTTTGGACAACGGTCTGGAGATCACCCTGTCGGCCTGCCTGATGATCGTGGCCACCGACATCGGCTCCTGGGCCGTGGGACGGCGTTACGGGCGACGGCCCCTCTCACCGATCTCCCCAGGGAAAACCATCGAGGGGGCGATCGGTGGATTCATCTCGGCCATGCTGATCGGCCTGATCTGCGGCCAGCTGATGGGCTGGGCGCTGCATGGCCTGCCGGGCCTGCTGCTGGGGGCGCTGATCGCTCTGTTCGCCCTGGTGGGAGACCTGACGGAATCGATGATGAAACGCGATGCAGGCGTGAAGGACTCCGGTGACGTGCTGCCCGGCCATGGCGGGATCCTGGACCGGATCGACAGCTATCTGTTCACCCCAGCGGTGGTCTTTTACGCGATCGCTTTATGCCAACCACTGTTGGCCCCATAAGCAGCGCTATGGGGTGACGCTGGCCTGACCTTTGAGGGCCAGCTGGCCCCCCGCCAGCTGCACCTGCTCGATTCGAATGGCGGGGTCCATCGGCAGCAAGGTGCGCGGTTCATCGGCGGTCTCCGGCCGGAAGCACAACGTTCCCTGCTCCGCATTGAGGCGGAAGCGACGGCAAACAGGGTCTTGATGGGCCGCGACGGGTACCTGCAACTCGAGCAGATCCACGTCAATGCGCAGCGCCCCCAACGGGCTGAGCCCCATCAGCTGTTCAGCCATCCAGTCCCCGAGCCAGCGCCAGGGTTCGGCCAGCAACGCGCTGTTGAGCTGACGGCCGTTGAAGCTCACCTCGCCCGCCACCTGGAACGGCTGCTTCAGGGCCAGCATCTGACCGGGACTGAGCAGCTTCATGTCCACCGCAATCGAACCGCTGCGCAACTCAACATGCTGCAAGGGCAGCCCCTGGAAACAGGCATCCCTCGCCGTGAGGGTCACACCATCCAGACGCCCCCGCAGCAACGACCAGCTGGAGCCGTTCAGGGCCAGTTCGAGGCTGCCGATGCTGTCGCATTGGCTGCGAATCCACAGGCGCAGGGCCCCTGCCAGCACATTGAGAACGGGATCAGCCATGGGTCAACAGCGCCTGACACCGCTCAGCCACCTTGCGGGGCTGATCGATATGGGGGAGATGGCCGCAGGAGGCGAAGGTCTCCACAGGCTGATCCAACAAGGCCTGAAGCGCCTGCTTCTGCGGAGCACGCAGAATCCGATCGTTGTCACCCCAGATCACGTGCAGTGATTGAGAGGGGAGTGGAACCCCACATCCGGCGAAACCACCACTGCGTGCGAAGGCCCCAAGGCCTCCGCCCAGCCGGGGCATTGCAGGTGCAACGAGGCGATTTGCTCTTCCGGAGCACCCACATCCGCATCGGGATCAGCGAAAGCCTGGCGACACAGCCCCCGCCGCACACCAGGACGCCCCAGGAACCAGGCACCAAAACGATCCAACAGGGGCGGCACGGGCATCGGACGCCCCGTGAGACCGGCAGGAGCCAGCAGCAGCAGAGAAGCCACACGCTCGGGATGACGCCGGGCCAGCTCCACGGCTACTGACCCTCCCATGGAGGCCCCGATCAGGCTCAGGGGAGCGTCTGTGGGGAGCCGCTCCAGCAGGGCATCGAGATGCCGCAACACAGCCTCTGGCCCGTAGGTCAGGCCCCGGGGACGCGGCGAAAAACCAAAACCGAACAGGTCGGGGATGAACAGCTGAAAGCGATCGGCCAGGAGGGGAGCCAGGCGCCGGTATTCGAGAAAACTGCTGTCGAAACCGTGCAGCAGCAACAGCGGAGCACCCTGGCCGAGCACCGCCACCGGGAACGGATCATCCACACCCAGACCCGGCAACGTCCACCACTGCACCTCAGCGGCCAGGGACTCGGCCTGCGGGTCAAGCAGAGCCGGCCGCAATTGATCCAGAAGCGTCTTCAAAGGCTGCTGGGGCTGAGTTCGGCAGCGCCCACAAGGGCCTCCAGCAAAGCACCAGGCGTCACAGCGAAAGGCAAATGATGCAGATCGGAACCCTCGCGGCAGGCGAAGCGACACACCTCCTGCAACTCACTGAGGCTGGCCTGCGCCAGACCCAGATCATCAAGGCTGACGGGCAAACCAAGCTGCCGCAGCAACGGCAACAGCTGGCGGTGTGCCTGGCCTGCAAGCCGGTTGCCGCCCAGACGTTCCTCCAGGCGAAGCTGCACAAGAATTCCGAAGCCCACCTTCTCGCCATGCAGAACGTGGTGACAGGCCTCCAGCTGGGTGAGGCCGTTGTGAACGGCATGGGCCGCAACAGTGCGGCAACGGGCACCGCCCAGTCCCCCCATCACGCCAGCAGTGAGAGCACAGGCTTCGGCGGTGCGCACCCAGGCTTCACTGTCTGGATCCTTCAGCGCCGTAAGGCTGTCGATCAGCAATTGATCCCGCAGCACCCGTGCCATCTGCACGGCCTGCTGCACCAGACCATCGCTGCTGTCGCCGCTGCTCACCGAGGCTTCGTACCACTTGGCCAGGGCATCAGCGACACCACTGGCCAGCGTGCGGGGTGGGGCCTGGCGCACCAGGCCGTGATCGAAGACAAGAAGATCGGGGCAGCGATCAAGGGCCACATCCCCTTCGAAAGCACCCTGAGGGGAATAGATGTTGGAGAGAGCCGTCCAGCCAGCACAGGTGGAGGCGCTCAGTGGAACGGTGATGCAGGGCAGGGAAAGGCGATGGGCCAGCAACTTGCCGGCGTCCAGCACTTTTCCGCCCCCGGCAGCCAGAACGGCGTCACAGCCCTGGGCTTCAGCAGCCACCCTCTGGAGATCCTGCTCACAGCAGTCGAACTGAAGCTGAGCCTGAAGGGGTTGAAGCCCCTGGGCCAAGAGATCCGACACCAAACGCTGACGCTGATCCGCAGTGGAAGCACTGCGACCCAGCACCAGCGGACGTGAACAGAGGGATTTGATCTGAGGCAAGGCCTCATCCCAGGCTCCATCCCCCCGCAAGACGCTGGCGGGGGCAATGGAGTGGGACGAGATGGATCGAACCATCAGACGCTGGCACCGGCGAGTTGCGGTGCCGTGTCCACCTGACCTTTGTGACGGACCACCACCTTCTTGTTCTCATCGACATCAACTTCGGCGTGGTCGCCGTCCTTGATCCGACCAGACAGCACCTCTTCGGCGAGGGAATCCTCGAGAAGACGCATGACGGCCCGACGCAGCGGACGTGCGCCATAGGCAGGGTTGTAGCCCTCCTCCACCAGGCGCTCCTTGAACGCATCGGACACGGTGAGGGTGATGCCCTTCTCGCCCATGCGGCCAAAGACCTCCTTGAGCATGATCTCGGCGATCTCCTTGACCTCGTCGCGGTTGAGCTGACGGAAGACGATGATTTCGTCGAGACGGTTGAGGAATTCAGGCCGGAAGTACTGCTTGAGCTCCTCATTCACCAGGGAACGGATCCGGGTGTACTGAGACTCCTCAGCGCTTTCACCGGAGAACTCGAAGCCGAGGCCGCCGCCACCCTTCTCGATCACCTTCGAACCGATGTTCGAGGTCATGATGATCAGGGTGTTCTTGAAGTCGACCGTGCGGCCCTTGGAATCGGTCAGACGGCCGTCTTCCAGAAGCTGCAGCAGCAGGTTGAACACATCGGGGTGCGCCTTTTCGATTTCGTCGAAGAGCACCACGGTGTAAGGCCGGCGACGCACCGCCTCGGTGAGCTGACCGCCTTCGTTGAAGCCCACATAGCCCGGAGGCGAGCCGATCAGCTTGCTGACCGTGTGGCGCTCCATGAATTCCGACATGTCGAGGCGGATCATCGCCTCTTCGCTGCCGAAGAAGTAGGTGGCCAGAGCTTTGGTGAGCTCGGTTTTACCCACACCGGTGGGGCCGGAGAAAATGAAGCTGGCGATCGGGCGGTTGGGGTTCTTCAAACCGACCCGAGCACGGCGGATGGCCTTGGACACCGCCTTGACGGCTTCGTCCTGACCGATCAGGCGCTTGTGGAGGGTTTCCTCCATGTTGAGCAGCTTGACCGACTCGCTCTCGGTGAGCTTCTGCACCGGAACACCGGTCCAGGAGGCGACGATCTGGGCGATGTCCTCCTCGTTCACCATCGGTGAGCTGTCTGAAGCAGGCGCTTCAGTTGCAGCTGTTTCACCGGATTCAGAGGTTGCGTCAGCCTTGACCTCGTCCTTGTTGGCCTGAAGCAGAGAACGGATCTGCTCCCGCAGTTCCACTTCCTTCTCGCGCAGTTCACCGGCCTTGGTGAAGTCCTGATCGCGAACGGCATCTTCCTTTTCCTTCTGGACGGAACGCAGTTCCTTGTCCACTTCCTTGGCCGCGGGGGGCAGCTTCGAATTGAGCAGACGCACGCGGGAACCGGCTTCATCGATCAGGTCGATGGCCTTGTCGGGCAGGAAGCGATCCGAGATGTAGCGATCGCCGAGGGTTGCGGCCGCCACAAGGGCGTCGTCGGTGATCTTGAGGCGATGGTGCTGTTCGTAGCGCTCGCGCAGGCCGCGAAGAATTTCGATGGTGTCGTCGATGGACGGCTCACCCACGTTCACCGGCTGGAAACGGCGCTCCAGGGCGGCGTCCCGTTCGATGTGCTTGCGGTACTCGTCGAGGGTGGTGGCACCGATGCACTGCAGCTCACCGCGGGCGAGGGCCGGCTTGAGGATGTTGGCGGCGTCGATCGCCCCCTCAGCAGCACCGGCACCGATCAGGGTGTGCACCTCGTCGATCACGAGGATCACGTTTCCGGCCGCCTTGATCTCCTCCATGATCTTCTTGAGGCGCTCTTCGAACTCACCTCGGTACTTGGTGCCAGCCACCAGCAGACCGATATCCAGGGTCAGGACGCGCTTGTCTTCAAGGATGTCGGGAATGTCGCCCTGCTGAATGCGCTGGGCCAGACCTTCAGCGATGGCGGTCTTACCGACACCGGGCTCGCCGATCAGAACGGGATTGTTCTTGGTGCGGCGACCCAGGATCTGGATGACGCGATCGATTTCGTTGTGACGACCCACCACCGGGTCGAGCTTGGCTTCGGTGGCGAGCTGGGTGAGGTTGTTGCCGAACTCGTCGAGGGTGGGGGTTTTGGTGGATCCCTTGGCACCGCCGCCACCGCCGCCGGCGGAGACTTCAGCGGTTTCACCGAGCATGCGGATCACCTGGGTGCGCACCTTGGCCAGGTCGACGCCAAGGTTCTCCAGCACACGGGCAGCAACACCTTCGCCCTCACGGATCAGACCGAGCAGCAGGTGCTCTGTGCCGATGTAGTTGTGACCGAGCTGACGGGCCTCTTCCAGAGACAGCTCCAGGACGCGCTTGGCGCGGGGAGTGAAGGGGATCTCAACAGCGACAAAGCCGGATCCACGGCCGATGATTTTCTCAACTTCAACCCGGGCATCCTTGAGGTTCACCCCCATGGACTTGAGCACCTTGGCGGCAACCCCCGTTCCCTCGCCAATCAGGCCGAGGAGGATTTGTTCGGTACCAACGAAGTTGTGACCAAGTCTGCGGGCCTCTTCCTGGGCCAGCATGATCACCTTGATGGCCTTCTCGGTGAAGCGTTCAAACATCGCTGGGCCAATGCAGTGATGTGACCAAGCTATCAGGGTTGAGGGACTGCTGCGAGTGTTCGGTTTGTTCGGTCACTTTCCAGTCTGAGACTGGCCTGAAGCGCACAAAAAATAACAATGAATCCCACAAGATTCACCGCTTTTTTTGTCTCCCAGGGACGGGAAACCGAACAACTTCAAGCCGCCGACGTGGGCGACGGCGCTGACGGGATGCGACACCACTGAATGAGGGCGTCGCGACCATCGGAGTAGTACCCGGAACGGGTGCCTGCGGTGCGGAAACCGGCTTTGGCGTAAAGCGCCAGAGCGGCAACGTTGTCGCTGGCCACCTCGAGGGTGGCGTGCACGGCACCGTGCTGTCGTGCCCGTTGCAACAGTGCTTTCAAAAGCACACCTCCATGGCCGCTGCGACGCCTGTCGGGATCCACAGCCACCGCCGTGATGTGCAGTTCATCGACCACCATCCAGCCGCAAGCCACCCCCAATATGGCTTCGGGCTGCACAAGACCGATGCAGAGGCGCCGGGGGTCATCCAGCTCACGCCGCCATTGCTCTGCGGTCCAGAGACCGTTGAGCGCCCGTTGATCCAGTTCCAGACAGGCTTGCTGCCAGGACGGGTCAAGACGCAGGATCTGCGCAGTCGGTTCGCCCCCTGCAGGGTCGATTCCTAGATTGCCCTTCGACGCCGCTACTCCGTGACCCAAACCATCACCAGTCAACGGCCCTTCGAGGCCAACCGGGATGCGGAGAGCCCCAATCGCAACCTGACCCCGATCACCACAGAACTCGACGACACCGACCGTCTTGTTGTAGGCGGGTGTCGTCTCAGCGATCTGGCCGAGCGTTACGGCACACCGTTGTATGTGCTGGATGAAGCCACCGTTCGGGCCACGTGCCGGGCCTACCGCCAGGCCCTGGAAAAGCATTACGCCGGGCCATCCCTGCCGATCTACGCCTCCAAGGCCAACAGCTCTCTGGTGATGAGCAGCCTGGCGGCCTCCGAGGGGCTGGGTCTGGATGCGGTGTCAGCCGGTGAACTGCTGACCGCACTGCGCGGTGGGATGCCCGGAGAGCGGATGGTGCTGCACGGCAACAACAAATCCGACGAGGAGCTGCTGCTCGCGTACGCCAACAAGGTGACGATCGTTGTGGACAACCAGCACGATCTCGATCGCCTCGCCAAACTTGTGCCCGCTGGAGCCGAACCGGCTCGCCTGATGCTGCGCTTCACCCCAGGCATCGAGTGCCACACGCACGAATACATCCGCACCGGTCACCTGGACAGCAAGTTCGGCTTCGATCCCGACCAGGTGGAACCCGTGCTGCGCAGCCTGGTGGGACAGCCCTGGGCCCAACTCACCGGGCTGCACGCCCACATCGGATCCCAGATTTTTGAACTCGAGCCCCACCGGGATCTGGCGGCGGTGATGGCCGACAAGCTGAAACTGGCCCGTGACCTGGGCCATCCCGTGAGCGACCTCAACGTGGGCGGCGGCCTGGGAATTCGCTACGTGGAGTCGGACGACCCCCCGAGCATTGAGCAGTGGATCCAGGTGGTAGCCGAAGCCGTCACCACCGCTTGCCAGGAACGGGGCCTCGAGCTGCCGCGGTTGATGTGCGAACCGGGCCGTTCCCTGGTGGCGACCGCAGGCGTGACCCTGTACTCGGTGGGCTCGCGCAAAACGATCCCGAACGTGCGCACCTACGTGGCCATCGACGGTGGCATGAGCGACAACCCTCGCCCGATCACCTACCAGTCGCTCTACACCTGCTGCCTGGCCGATCGCCCCCTGGCCAAGCCAGACGAAAGCGTGAACCTGGTGGGCAAGCACTGCGAATCCGGCGATGTGCTGCTGAAGGACCTGCCCCTGCCCACCACCGAGAGCGGTGACATCGTCACCGTGTTTGCCACCGGTGCCTACAACGCCTCGATGAGTTCGAACTACAACCGGATCCCGAGGCCCGCTGCCGTTCTGGTGCACGACGGGGCAGCTGAACTGGTGCAGAAGCGGGAGCAGCCGGATGACCTGCTGCGCTACGACGTTTTGCCAGAACGATTCAACGCGTTACGTTGACAGCAGTGATGAGAAGGGCGGAGTGAACGTGTTGGCGGTGGTGGATCCGCGCCTTGTGCTCGACGTTCTCTTTGCCTCTTCCATCGGCTTTCTGCTTTTTTCCCGCGTCAACGAGCAGCGCACCCTCTGGCTGCTCCGGGGATGGTTGTTTCTGGTGGCGATGGCCTGGTTCGTCCAGCGCTTCGCCAACCTGCCCCTCACCACAAAGCTGGTGGACGCGCTCGTCATGGCCTGTTCGCTCTCCCTGGCCATCCTTTGGCAAGGGGAGCTACGGCGCCTGATGGAACTGCTGGGGACCGGTCGTCTGGCCGTGTTGCTGGGCAATCCCCAGAAAGAGTTCAGCGCTTCGGCAGGCACCGTCAGCCAGATCACCGAGGCAGCAGGCCGGCTGTCGCAGTTGCGACGTGGAGCCCTGATCGTGGTGGACCTGGGCAGCGACCTGAGGCCTGAGGACTTTCTCAATCCCGGCATCCCCATTGGTGCTGTGCTGAGTCGCGAGCTGATGCTCAACCTGTTCGCCGCCGACACCCCCCTCCACGACGGTGCCGTGCTGGTGCGGGGCAATCGAATCGAGTCGGCGGGGGTGATTCTTCCTCTGTCGAGGCACAGCGTGAGCCGTTTTGGCACCCGTCATCTGGCGGCCCTCGGCATCACCGAACGCTTCGATCGCTGCATCTGCATCGTGGTGTCGGAAGAAACAGGAACGCTGTCGCTGGCGAACCAGGGCAAGCTGGAACGACCGATCACCAGTTCACGCCTCCAGGAACTGCTCAGGGAGCTGTTCAGCACCGCAGAATCAATGCCGCCAGCACGGCGTACGGTGGGTAGCGCTCCGTCCGAATCGCTGTCTTGAGCCGCCCTCCGGCCACCAGCACTGACACGGCCGATCGTTCGCTTCTGCCTGCGGACCTCGACCCAGGTCGGCTACCGCAGCACGTGGCCCTGATCATGGATGGCAATGGTCGCTGGGCGAAATCCCGCGGTTTGCCCCGCGTGATGGGGCATCGGGCTGGGGTTGAAGCGCTGAAAGCCACCCTGCGACTGTGCAGCGACTGGGGGATCCAAGCCCTCACGGCCTACGCCTTCTCCACGGAGAACTGGTCGCGCCCAGGGGAGGAAGTGAACTTCCTGATGACCCTGTTCGAACGGGTGTTGCAGGCCGAACTGCAGGCGCTCGAGGCCGAACAGGTGCGGATTCGCTTTCTCGGCGATCTGAAGGCCCTGCCCCAGAAACTGCAGGAGCTGATTGCCGATGCCACGGCCCGGACGGCGGGCAACAACGGCATTCACTTCAACGTGTGCACCAACTACGGCGGCCGACGGGAGCTGGTGCAAGCCGCTCAGCGTCTGGCCCAACGCGCTGCTGCCGGGGAGCTGGATCCCGACAGCATCGACGAGAACAGCATCGCCGCCGAACTGTTCACGGCTGGCGAACAGGATCCCGATCTGTTGATCCGCACCAGCGGCGAACACCGGATCAGCAATTTCCTGCTCTGGCAACTGGCCTACGCCGAGATTCACGTCACCGATGTGCTCTGGCCTGACTTCAATGCCGATGCACTGAAAGCCGCCCTGCTCGATTTCCAACGTCGCCACCGCCGCTTCGGCGGTCTTGATCCGATCCGCCCATGACCCTCAGCATCCGCCACGACTGGACCACCGAGGAGATCCAGACCCTGCTGGAACTTCCCTTGATGGAGCTGCTCTGGCAGGCCCAAACCGTGCATCGGGAAGCCAACCCGGGCTACCGGGTGCAGCTGGCCTCATTGCTGAGCGTGAAAACGGGGGGCTGCGAAGAAGACTGTGCCTACTGCTCTCAGTCGATCCACAACAGCAGTGACTTGACGGCCTTTGAAGCCCAGATGCAGGTGGAGCCGGTGCTTCAGCGGGCCCGGGCCGCCAAGGAAGCCGGAGCTGATCGCTTCTGCATGGGCTGGGCCTGGCGGGAGATCCGCGATGGCGCTCCCTTTGAGGCGATGCTCGAGATGGTGCGAGGGGTGCGCGGCATGGGGATGGAAGCCTGCGTGACCGCGGGGATGCTCACCGACCAGCAGGCGGAACGTCTGGCCGAAGCAGGCCTCACGGCCTACAACCACAACCTCGACACCAGCCCCGAGCACTACGACCGGATCATCTCCACCCGCACCTATCAGGAACGGCTGGAAACCCTGCAACGGGTGCGCAAGGCCGGCGTCACCCTCTGCTGCGGCGGCATCATCGGCATGGGTGAAACCCTGCGGGACCGCGCCTCCATGCTGCAGGTGCTGGCCAGCATGAACCCCCATCCCGAAAGCGTTCCGGTGAACGGTCTGGTGGCGGTGGAAGGCACCCCCTTGGAAGAGCAGGCTCCCTTCGAACCGCTGGAGCTGGTGCGGATGGTGGCGACCGCAAGGATCCTGATGCCCCATGCCCGGGTGCGGTTGAGCGCCGGCCGTGAATCGATGAGCCGGGAAGCGCAGATCCTCTGCCTCCAGGCGGGGGCCGATTCGATCTTCTACGGCGATGTTCTGCTCACCACCGGCAACCCGGATGTGGAGGCCGACCGCCAACTGCTCGCCGATGCGGGGGTGACCGCCAACTGGCAAGAGGGCGCGGCGGCTCCGGCCAGCGGCTCGCCCCGTTGACCAGCTGCACCCATGTAATGATCACCCCACTGGCACACAGGCTGAGCGGGCGCAGGGCTAGACCGGAAACAGCCCTTCGATGAGGCGCCGTGATTGATCCACTCGTCATCCCCTCGCTGCTCGGCCTTTTTGTTCTCTCGGTGATCGTGGAAGCGATCAAGGACGACAGGCAGCGTCACCACCATCACCGTTATTGAGATCCGGCCGGACAGGTCCTGCGGGGACCACCCCGACTGTAACCAACCGGAAACACTGCACAAAACACTCATTGTGGGTGGCATCCCGGTTGAGCTACACCGTGCTGGTCTGTGGCTCAGCCATGAAGATCGACAGCGCCAACGCTCAACCGATGGGAAGCCTGATCTTTGAAGGAGGGCACAAGCCCTTCCATGCCCTGGCCTGTCCCCTGAAGCCGGCTTCGGTGCGGATCAGCAGGAAAGCCTGACAACCAACAACGCGGTGGCACGCCCCGGCCTGATGCAGGCTGGAGGACTGTTGAACCGGTAAGAGCGTGGATCCAAGCAACCTGGAGCCTGTGCTGGCCAAGGACAGCCGACTCCTGGTGGCAGCGTTCTATGCCTTCACGCCGCTGGATGACGAGCGTCGGGAGGCATTGCTGACCCGCTTGCCGAGCCTGGCTCGCGAAGGCAGCGTGCTCGGATCTGTGTTGGTGGCCCATGAAGGGGTGAATGGCACGATCAGCGGACCAGAGCACGGCGTTGATGCGCTGCTGGATCACCTGCGCGCCTCGTTGGATCTGGGCGACGACCACTACGCACGGCTCGAGGTGAAGCGCAGCTGGGCCGAACAACCGGTGTTCCGCCGTTTCAAGGCCCGCCGCAAAAAGGAGATCGTGACCATCGGCGTGGCCAGCGTGGATCCCAGCGCCAGCGTGGGCACCTATGTGGAACCCGAACACTGGAATGCCCTGGTGGATGATCCCGACACCCTGGTGATCGACACCCGCAACAGCTACGAAACGGCGATCGGCAGCTTCGAGGGGGCCATCGACCCCAGCACCGAGAGCTTCCGCGACTTCCCGCAATGGGCAGAGTCCACGCTGCGGCCCCTGATCGAAGAGAAGGGCAGCAAGCGCATCGCCATGTTCTGCACCGGCGGGATCCGCTGCGAAAAAGCCAGCAGCTACCTGCAGCAACAGGGTTTCGGGGAGGTGCACCACCTGCGGGGCGGCATCCTCAAGTACCTCGAGCAGGTGCCGGAAGCCGAGAGCCGCTGGCAAGGGGAGTGCTTTGTTTTTGATCAACGGGTGGCGTTGAACCACCGGCTGGAACCTGGAGAGCACAGCCTTTGCCACGCCTGCGGCCTGCCGGTGTCAGCCCAGCAACGCGAACTGCCGAGCTACATCAAGGGGGTGCAGTGCGTGCACTGCGTGGATCGCTTCAGCGATGCCGACCGGGAACGCTTCGCCATGCGGCAACGCCAGATTGATCAACGTCAGATCGACCAACACAACATCGACCAGCAGCAGGCCTGAGCAGTCAGTCCGCATCGGACAATCCCTGCCAGGGACCACCCCGATGCCGTGCTGCCGATCCTCTACAGCTTTCGACGCTGCCCCTACGCCATGCGCGCCCGCTGGGCTCTGCTGGAGGCAGGACTGTTGGTTCAGTGGCGGGAGATCGCACTGAAGGCCAAACCGGCAGAGATGTTGGCGGTCTCCCCCAAGGGCACCGTGCCCGTGTTGGTGTTGCCGGACGGCAGCGTGATCGAGGAAAGCCTGGCGGTGATGCACTGGGCCCTGGATCAAGCAGACCCTCGCGAGCTGCGCAACGCCGGCGATGCCTCAGCGCTGATCGAGCAGAACGACGGCGCGTTCAAACATCATCTCGACCGCTTCAAATACACCGACCGCTACCCCGGCACCAACAAAGACGAGCAACGGGCCGCCGGGCTGGCCATCCTTCAGGACTGGAACCAGAGGATCGCTGATCAGGGCTGGCTGCTGGGCGAGCGCTGCTCGCTGGCGGATGTCGCCCTCTGGCCGTTCGTGCGGCAGTGGCGCATCGCCGATCCCGAGGGATTCGACAACGACAACAGCCTGGAAGCTCTTCGCCAGTGGCTCCAGCACTTCCTCGAGGATCCCCGCTTTGAGCGGCTGATGCAGCGGGCCGACCCCTGGAATGCCGGGGGGCAACAACACCACTTCCCCGCCGATGCCGTGGCAGTTCCCAAGGATCAAGCCCTGTTTCACCTGGCCCTCAAGGCCGACTGGCAGGCCGCCCAGGCCAACGGCAGCTACCGCATCTCCACCCGGGGAATGAGCTTGGAGCAGGTGGGCTTCATCCACTGCTCCTGGCAAGAGCAGGTGCAGGCCACCTTTGAGCGGTTCTACGCCGACGCCGGCGAGGTGCTGCTGCTGGAGATTGATCCCGCCGCCGTGAACGCTCCCCTGCGGGCCGATGCCATCCCCAGCGGCGAACTGTTCCCCCATCTCTACGGGCCGCTGCCTTTGAAGGCAGTGCGCTCGGTCGGCACCATGCCCGCGGCAGCATGACCGGACGACCATGACCGTGGCCAGATCCCAATCGATGATTGAGCAACTGGAAGCCGAAGCACGTGATCGAGGTCTGCTGCTGAGGTTGCAGGTGGGCCGCCCCCTGGGGCTGTGGAGCCTGCGGCTGGTCGTGGCCCAGCAAGGCTCCAGCGGCAACCTGCTGCTGCTGGGGGAAATGAAGGGATGGGCTTATTCCGCCGCCACAGGCCTGCAGCTCGACACGATGCGGGTGATGCCAAAGGCGCCTGCCGGCGTGGGCGATCTGATCTGGGCGGCCACCATGGCCTGGGCCCAGGAGGCCACCCCCTGCTCCCGGGCCCGATTGCTGGCCATCCGCGACGACGAGCAGCAGCACCGCCGGCTGGTGCGCTACTTCCGCCAACGCGGCTTCAGCAAATCCCGCGATGTGGAAGCGGCGCTCTGGGATCTGCCCCTGCGCATGGTCTGGGGCGGCGCCGGGGCCCTGATGAGTGGTGATGTGGCCACCGTGCTGGAGCGCAGCCTGCGGGGCTGGCGTCAGTCGGCGGCGTGATAACTGCTGCGCACCAGCGGACCACTGCGCACCTGGGCAAAGCCCAGCTCGCGGGCCACATCCCCCAGCTCATCGAACTCCTGGGGCGTCCAATAGCGGGCCACCGGAATGTGCACAAGCGAGGGGCGCAGGTACTGCCCCAGGGTGATCCGTTGGCAATCCACGCTGCGGAGATCCTTGAGGGTGGCGATCACCTCGTCGCGGCTTTCCCCCAAGCCGAGCATCAGGCCACTCTTGGTGGGGATTTCCGGCGCCAGCTCACGGGCGGCCGCCAGTAAACCGAGCGACCGCGCATAGGTGGCACCACGACGCACCTCCCCCTGCAACCGCTGCACCGTTTCCAGGTTGTGGTTGAAGCACACCGGCTGGGCCGCCAGCACCGTGGCCAATCGCTCCCGTTGAGCCACCAACGCCTGATCGTGATCCGACACGCCCCCCCAGAAATCGGGGGTGAGCACTTCAAGGGCGATCAGCGGATTGCGGGCTCGGATCGCCGCCATGGTGCTGGTGAACAGGCTGGCGCCGTGATCGGCGAGATCATCGCGGGCCACCGCCGTGAGCACCACATAACGGAGCTGCATCGCCTCAACGGCATCGGCCACCCGCTCGGCTTCGGCGGCATCCACCGGCATCGGGGCCTGGCCCTTGTCCACCTGGCAGAAGGCACAGCTGCGGGTGCAGATCGAGCCACCCAAGAGAAACGTCGCCGTTCCGGCGGCGTAGCACTCGCCGCGGTTGGGGCAGCGCCCCTCCTCACAGATGGTGTGGAGCCGGTTCTGCTTCACCAGCCCCTGCACCCGCTCCAACTCCGAGGCGTTGCCGATCGGCCGCCGCAGCCAGTCCGGTAGTCGCTCGGCAGGGGGGATGGCGCTGTACTTGCTCATACCGGCCGGCGCCCTTCAAGAGCCCTGCTCAGGGTGACCTCATCGGCGTATTCCAGTTCACTGCCCATCGGCAGGCCGTAGGCGATTCGGCTCACTGAACAGAAGGGCTTGAGCAACCGCCCCAGATACAAGCTGGTGGTGTCCCCTTCCACGCTGGGGGTGAGGGCCAGAATCACCTCACTGATCTCCTCATTGGTGATGCGCTGCACCAATTCGGTGACGTGCAGCAGCTCCGGACCAATGCCATCCATGGGTGAGATCAGACCACCGAGCACGTGGTAGCGCCCCTGGAATTCGCGGGTGCGCTCCAGCGCCAACAGATCGCGGGAATCCGCCACCACACAGATCACGCCATTGCTGCGCTCGGGGTTGCGGCAGATCTCACATTCGGGATCGGCGGAGAGGTGGAAACAGGTCTGGCACTGGCCCACCTGGGTGCGGGCCGCCAGCAAAGCGTCAGCGAACTGATGAATCTGCTCCTGCGGTTGGTTCAGCAGATGCAACGCGAGCCGCTGGGCCGTGCGCGGGCCGATGCCGGGCAGACGCTCGAACTGATCAATCAGTCGAGCCAACGGTTTGGTGAAGCCGCTCAGGGGTCTGCCGCCGATGCGGGAAATGTAGGAGTTGCGGAGATCATCTGCCGCAACAGGGGCCACGACCATCAGGCCACAACGGCAGAATGGCCCGTGGATTGATCGCCCCGCTGATGCAGCTCCTCCAGTCTCTGAGTCGCGTGATCGTTTGCGGCGTTCTGGCTCTGGTGCTGGGGGCCTGCGCGGCGGGACCAACGGCAGGGCTGCAGTCGTACCAGAGCCCGGATGGCCGTTTCGCCTTCCTCTATCCCACCGGCTGGACCGAGGTGCAGGTGAGCAACGGACCCCGTGTGGTGTTTCACGACCTCATCCACAGCGATGAAACCGTGAGCCTGATGATCAACAAGGTGAACGAAGACAACGAGCTGAGTGAACTGGGCAGCGCCGTTGCCGTTGGCGAGCGCCTGCGCCGTGAAGTGATCGCCACCGCCGGCAGCGGCCGCACCGCCGAGCTGGTGGAAGCGCAGGAGCGTGAAGTGAATGGCCACACCTTCTACGACCTTGAATACGCCGTGCACCTGGAAGACCGCGACCGCCACGAGTTGGCGACCGTCGTGGTGGACCGCGGCCGGCTCTACACCCTGGCCACAAGCGTCAACGAAGACCGCTGGGGCAAGGTGGGTGACCTCTGCGGCCGGGTGGTGCGCTCACTGACCTTGCTGATCTGATCAGAACAGGAAGCGAAAACGCCGACCGTTGGGGTCACCTGAATCGGCGCCAATGCTCGAGTGCGCCGGCCACTCCGTATCCAGATAGCTGATGCCGTCGGCATCGAACGGAACCGCCCTCAGGCTGGAGGCCTTCAGTTCGGTGGTGCCCATGGCGGTGACCAACCCGCCCAGTTCCATTGGCCCCAGATCCGTCTCCAACGCCTGCCCCGCCGCAGTGATCAAGGCCGGCAGGCGGATCAGATTCTGCGGTTGTTTCATCTGCTCAAACAGCCCCTTCAGCGCCAGCTGCTGCCGTTCCAGCCGGCCGAAATCGCCGCGGCCGTCGTTACGCCAACGCAGAAAACCCTCCAGATCCTTGCCCTTCAACAGTTGAGGGCCTGGCTGCAGATCGATCAACAGGTTCTGACTGCGATCGACGTAGTAC
>OAPD01000018.1_pt1 | contig 18843 bp, 16 predicted proteins | sample 1516291 | NCBI WGS metagenome assembly OAPD01 (sample SAMEA3275590, study PRJEB22092) | marine metagenome | biome: marine biome; feature: surface water; material: 00002010 | collected 2014-06-21T10:43:00+00 | depth 1 m
TTTCGTGGTTTGACCCCCAGTGGTGCGCGTGCCGAATTTGCCCGTGTTCCCATTTCACCCGATACCCTAAACGCGGCGGTTTCACTGCCAGCTGAGCTGAGCGCGCGTCTGACCGATGTTGTTTTGGAAAACGAAAATCACGCGGGGGCGATTGTTCATGTTTCCGATTATTTGGCGCGTCCTCGGGTTGGTCTTTATTCCCTCGATCCATCTGAAGAAGTCGCCGAAGTGCTTCAGCCGCTGCATTATTTGCGCACCGCACTCCGGCAAAATGCGGAGATTGTCGAACAGTCCTTGGATGATATCTTGTTATCCAAACCAGATGCGATCTTTGTAACCGACGTATCACGCCTTCCTGACGAAGCTGAATTGGTCAACTGGGTCACAAATGGGGGTACATTGGTGCAATTTGCTGGGCCCACAACCGCACTAAATGCAGTTGATTTGGGTGCATCAGAATTAATGCCCGTTCGTTTGCGACAGGGTGGGCGCCAGCTGGGTGGTGCGATGACATGGGAAACGCCGAAACAACTTGCGCCATTTTCGCGCCAAAGCCCCTTTTTCGGATTGGAAATTCCGGATGACATTGTCGTGAACGCTCAGGTTTTGGCCGAGCCTGACGCGGATCTATCATCGCGAGTTATTGGGGAATTGTCTGATGGGACCCCGCTGGTAACACGCATGGCACTGGGGGATGGCCAAGTTGTGTTTTTCCACATCACTGCGAATGCAGATTGGTCAAATCTGGCCCTTTCGGAATTGTTCGTTGATATGAATAAGCGATTGGTGTCACGTACATTGGCATTGGACAGCACCGAAATTCCTGACGACATGACCTGGCAAAGTGTGAAATTGATTGATCATGTTGGTGCATTGATCGACCCAGAAATTCCATTAGCCGTCTCGTCAGAACAATTGATGTCATCAGGGATCAGCGCAGAAGTTCCGGGTGGCATATATACATCTGATGAATTCACAATTGCCCGAAATATCGGTGCAGGTGTAGGGGATATTCACCCTATGAAATGGCCTGCTGACGTGACGGTTCGTGTAGGGGCGGATGTTGCAAATGCACTACCGCTTGCGCAGTACTTGTTTGTATTTGCAATTTTCTTACTTATGATCGACGTGATCGCATCGGCGCGTGTTGCTGGGCGCTTGGCTCTGCTGGTCTCATGTATTTGGGTGGCAATGCCCGATTTGGTTCGTGCGCAAGGTGAATTAAGTGCTGCATCCGAAATTACCTTTGCGCATGTTTTGACGGGTGATCAACGTTTGGATCAAATGGCGCGGTCTGGACTGTTTGGGTTGTCTGACGCTTTATTCTTTCGAACATCGGTTGAACCAAGTTTACCTGTCGGTGTGGATGTGGAATTTGATGAACTGGCCTACTATCCATTTTTGTATTGGCCTGTTCCAGACAAAAACATCGCACTTACTCCAAACGCGGTTGATCGACTGAACCGATACATGCGGCAGGGTGGGGTCATTGTATTTGACAGCCGCGATGCAGGAATTGGAACAACACAAACATATTTGCGCGACCTGTTGAGGCAATTGGATATTCCGCCGCTTGATCCGCTACCAAAGGATCATGTTGTGAACAGGACATTTTACCTGATCCAAGATGCCCCTGGGCGTTATTTGGACGGTCAAGTCTGGGTCGAGGCGGCAGCGAACAAGGAACAATCTGATCCTGCAATGCCGTTTAGAAAACTAAATGACGGGGTGACGCCAGTTATTATTGGGTCGAACGACTGGGCCGCGGCCTGGGCAATCAACGAGCAGGGTGATCCAATGTACCCCATTGGGCGTGGTAGGGCAGGGGAACGGCAACGGGAAATGGCCATTCGATTTGGCATCAACCTTGTTATGCATGTTTTGACGGGGAACTATAAATCAGATCAGGTTCATGTACCTGCATTGCTGGATCGGTTGGGGCAATGATGCAGTCGGTCGTTTTTTCCTATTTGATCCCATTTCCGTTGCTAATTATTCTAATCGCGACAGCGATTGCAGTGGTGCTATATGCCAGATATCTGGGTTTGCGCGGTTGGCCGTTCCGAATGCTTGCCGCTGGATTTGTCCTTCTTGCGCTTGCGAACCCAAGCTTGCGAATTGAAGAGCGGCAGGGGCTAAGCGACATCGTACTGATCGTTGTCGATGAAACCAGTTCCCATGGACTTTCCGATCGCGCGGCGCAAACAGAATTGGTCCTGAATCAGATTCAACAGCGTGTTGCGAATAAAGAGCGTGATATCGAAATCTTGCGTGTAAAAGACGGTGAAAAGAATGCGGGCACCCTTATCTTTTCTGAAATTCGACAGGCGCTATCGGATATTCCCGTAAATCGGCTAAGTGGTATTTTCATTATTTCTGATGGTCAGGCACATGAGGATTTCGTGGGCCTTCCAATTGATGTGCCTGTGCATCACATCGTGATCGGAGAAAAGCGCACCTTTGATCGAAAGCTAAGTGTTTTGAATGCCCCCGCCTTCGGGATCATTGGCGAAAGCGTTCCAATGGTTTTACGTGTGGATGATTTGGATAATGAACAAAACATACAAAATCAAAGCGCGCGCGTTTATGCTCGCGTTGGGTCTGTCCGTGTTATCGAATTCACTGTCCCAATCGGCCAAGATACAGAATTGCGCGTGAATGTTGGAAATGCGGGTCAGAATATTATCGAATTTTGGATTGACCCGCTGGATGGTGAATTGACTGACCAGAATAATCGCAGCGTGGTTGTCGTAAATGGCGTGCGCGATCGTTTGCGTGTCCTGTTGGTTTCTGGCGCACCGCACCCCGGGGGACGGGTTTGGCGCAATCTGCTGAAATCGGACAGTTCTGTTGACTTGGTGCATTTCACGATCCTGCGTCCACCTGCGAAACAGGATGGAGTCCCTGTTTCTGAATTGTCCCTGATCGCGTTTCCAACCCGTGAACTGTTCATGGAAAAGATTGATGATTTTGATTTGATCATCTTTGATCGCTATAAACGGCGCGGGATCTTACCACGATCGTACTTGGAAAATATCGCACGATATGTGCGCGATGGTGGAGCGATCTTGGTGGCGGCGGGTCCTGACTTTGCCTCGGCAAACTCGATTTATCGATCACCGCTGCAGGATGTATTACCCGCTGCACCCACTGCGCGTGTCATCGAAGAACGATATATCCCAACCGTAACAGATTTGGGGGATCGTCATCCTGTCACCCGTGGATTGCCACAACAGGACGATTGGGGTGCTTGGTTGCGACAAATTGAGGTGATCCCTGATCGTGGTCAAACCTTGATGTCAGGTGTGGATGAGCGTGCGCTGTTGACCCTTGATCGGGTCGGCGCGGGGCGCGTTGCCCTTTTGGCGTCCGATCATGCTTGGCTTTGGTATCGGGGGTACGAGGCGGGCGGACCACAACAGGAGTTGTTAAAGCGTTTGGCCCACTGGTTGATGAAAGAACCAGAGTTAGAGGAAGAAAGCATTACCATTTCTGTCGAAGGTGAACAGGTGAACGTCCGACAGTATTCTTTGTCAGAAACGCTGGAGCCTGCTGAAGTTCGTGCGCCTGATGGTGTAATTTCTGTGGTCAATATGGAACCGTCTGGTCTTGGAGAGTTTATAGGTACGTTTGTTTCGAATGAGCAGGGCATTTTCGAAATTCGTTCCAATGGTGTTCAGCGCGTTTTTGCAAAAGGGGCCGCAAACCCGATTGAGTTTTTTGACCCACGTCCCTCTGTCGATGTTCTTGCACCTTTGGTTTCAGCGACCAAGGGTGGGCAAATCTGGGCATTGGACGGTTTGCCATCCATCCGCGAAATCCGCAGGGAACGCGTGGCGGCAGGCCGAAATTGGATGGGTGTTGTCAAAAACAACGCTTATGCGACCCTTGGTGTGCGTCAATCTCCATTATTCCCACCATGGTTATATCTTTTATTGGCACTGGGATCAGCGGTATTGGGATGGCTGCGAGAGGGACGATTTGAACGGCGTTAATTTTGGTGCGTACCTTGCCTTTTGATTAAATTGGTTATATTTATTTACCAATATAGCGAGGTTACACCATGGAAATGCCAGCACCAGATCAGTTTACGTTATCCCGCAAGGCAGAGATCGTTGCGCGACTGCGTGCAGCTTTGCCCGCAGATGTTGTCATTGATGACCCTGCTGAAACCAAAGCCTACGAATGCGATGCACTTTCTGCATATCGCTGCCCGCCCTTGGCTGTTGTTCTTCCCTACTCAACTGAGGACGTGGCAACTGCGCTAAAGATTTGTAACGAAATGAACGTACCCGTGGTCCCGCGCGGCGCAGGGACGTCATTGGCGGGTGGAGCGTTGCCGACGGCCGACAGCGTGATCATTGGTGTTGCACGTATGAATGAAGTGTTGGAATGCGATTACAAAAACCGTGTCATCCGCGTGCAGACTGGGCGCACAAACCTAAGCGTCACGGGTGCCGTTGAGGAAGACGACTTTTTCTATGCGCCCGATCCATCCAGCCAGTTGGCCTGCGCAATCGCGGGCAATATTGCGATGAATTCAGGCGGTGCGCATTGTTTGAAATATGGTGTGACCTCAAACAATTTAATGGGCGTAAAATTGGTTACGATGCAGGGTGATATCCTTGACATCGGAGGCAGCCATTTGGACGCAGATGGGTTGGATTTGTTGGGAGTCATCTGCGGTTCCGAAGGCCAGCTGGGCATCGTGACAGAGGCAACATTGCGTATCCTGCACAAACCCGAAGGTGCGCTGCCCGTATTAATGGGTTTTGATAGTAACGAAGTTGCGGGTGCCTGCGTGTCTGACATTATTCGCGCAGGCGTGCTGCCTGTGGCGATTGAATTCATGGACCGTCCCTGTATCCGCGCAACAGAAGCCTTTGCCGGCGCTGGGTATCCCGATTGTGAAGCGCTTTTGATTGTCGAAGTCGAAGGCAGCGATTTGGAAATAGAAGAGCAATTGGACAAAATTCTGGACATTGCCAAGGCCCACAACCCCGTTGAACTACGCCGTGCAAGCGATGCTGGAGAAGCGGGGCGCATATGGCTTGGCCGTAAATCTGCCTTTGGGGCGATGGGGCAAATCAATGATTACATGTGTCTTGATGGGACAATCCCAGTTTCGCAATTGCCCTATGTTTTGCGACGCATCTCGGAACTTAGCGCGGAATTTGGGCTGGATGTGGGGAACGTATTTCATGCAGGTGACGGAAACATGCATCCATTGATTCTGTATAATGCAAATAAAGAAGGTGACTTGGAAAAGTGCGAAGCTTTTGGTGCCGAAATCCTAAAACTGTGCGTTGAAGTCGGAGGCTGCCTAACAGGTGAACATGGTGTGGGAATCGAGAAACGTGATTTGATGTCTGTTCAATTCAGCGCTCTGGATCTTGAAGCACAAATGAAAATCAAAGACGTGTTTGATCCAAAATGGCTCTTGAACGCGGCCAAGGTCTTTCCCTTGGATGCGACACAATCAAGGCGAGATGGTTGTTCCCAATGAGCCAAACGTTCAAGTTCAACCACGAACAAGGCCTAGCGGGTTTTGTGCAAGAACGCGTTGATCCTGTATTCATCACAGGTGGGCAAACACGTGGCGTTGATCTGACGCACGACCGTATTGATATGACGGGCCTAAGCGGTGTCGTTGATTACGAACCAGGTGCGCTTACGATGGTTGCCAAGGCGGGCACAACGCTACAGCACATAGAAGAGGTCCTGAAAGCCGAGGGCCAGCAATTGGCGTTTGAGCCGACCATTTTGAACAATGCGCTTGGAGCGTCTGGTGCATCCACCATTGGTGGTGTGTTCGCAACAAATGCCAGTGGCCCGCGCCGAATTCAGGCAGGTGCAGCACGCGATTTTTTACTGGGTGTGCGATATGTGGATGGCCATGGCAATGTGATCAAAAATGGTGGTCGCGTTATGAAAAATGTGACGGGCTATGACATTGTGAAACTGATGGCTGGCAGTTGGGGCACATTGGGATTGCTGAGTGAGGTGTCATTCAAAGTTTTGCCAATGCCCGCCGCGCAGGCCACCCTTGTTATTTCGGGCATCAATGCTGACGTTGCTGTTGATGTGATGACAGCATCGCTTAACACCGCATTTGATGTGAACGGTGTTGCCTATGATATCGCTGCGAAATGCACCTATGTACGTTTGGAAGGTTTCGAACAATCCGTGAAATATCGAACGAAATCGCTGATAGAAATTTTGGGCGCCCAACGCGATATCACTGTTTACGAAGACGCTGAAAGTGGAAACGTGTGGTCGAAAATTCGAATGCTTGCCGCGATTTCCGATCAGCGTGGTGATTTATGGAAAATCTCTGTGCGTCCGACGGATGGGCCCCAGATCGTACAAAAGTTGGGGTTAACGTCGGGGATCATGGATTGGTCTGGTGGTTTGATCTGGGCGAAGTTGGACTCTGGCAAAACGGCGCGTGAAATTTTGGGCGATATTCCGGGCCACGCAATTAATCTTTCTGCGAAGACGGGTTTAAAATTCTCAAACACCAATGCAGCGTTGACGCACCTACAAGGCGCAATTCGCGAAAAATTTGATCCCAAAGGTATCTTTAATCCGGGCTTAATGGGGTAGGCATGCAAACGTTTTTTTCTGATGACCAATTGAAGGACATCGATTTTCAACGCTCAAATGAAATTTTGCGGGCTTGCGTGCATTGCGGGTTTTGTACAGCGACATGTCCAACCTATCAGGTTCTGGGCGATGAATTGGATAGCCCACGTGGGCGGATATATCTGATCAAAGATATGTTGGAAAATAACCGTGTACCTGACAAGAAAACAGTTCAGCACATAGACCGATGTTTGTCATGTTTATCCTGCATGACGACCTGTCCATCGGGGGTGCATTACATGCACCTGGTTGATCATGCGCGCGCCTATATCGAACAAAATTACAAGCGTCCTTTGAGTGAACGCCTGCTGCGATCGGTTTTGGCAAAGGTGCTTCCTTATCCAACACGTTTTCGTCTGGCCCTTTTGGGTGCAAAACTGGCGCGGCCATTTGTGCGATTTGTGCCGGATGCGCGCCTACGTGCGATGATCAAAATGGCGCCCAAACAAATCCCCGCCGTCAGTCGAAACGACGATCCACAGGTGTTTCCGCCTGAAACGCCGATCAAAAAACGCGTGGCGCTTATGACAGGGTGCGCGCAGCGGGCCCTGAACACAGATATCAATGATGCAACGATCCGTGTGTTGAAACGGTTTGGGTGCGAAGTGGTAATTGCGGACGGACAGGGGTGTTGTGGTGCGCTGACCCATCACATGGGCAAGGTCGATGAATCGCATGCATCAGCGGCGAAAAATATCAACGCATGGCACGCTGAAATCGAAAACGGTGGCTTGGATGCAATCGTAATAAATACCAGCGGATGTGGCACAACTGTCAAGGATTATGAACATATGTTCCGCGACACGCCGCTTGCTGAAAAGGCTGCCAAAGTGTCTGAAATCGCCAAGGATATTTCGGAAGTATTGATTGATCTGGATTTACCCGAACAGGCGCATGCCGATCTGCGCGTGGCCTATCACGCTGCCTGTTCATTGCAGCACGGACAAAAGATCAAGGATCATCCAAAGGCACTATTGCGCAAAATGGGATTTGAGGTTGTTGAACCTGCTGATGCACATTTGTGTTGTGGATCAGCTGGTACGTATAACCTGATGCAGCCTGAAATTTCAGGTCAGTTGAAAACGAATAAGCTGCGCCGTTTGATGGCCAAGTCGCCCGATATTATCGCCGCGGGCAATATTGGGTGCATGATGCAACTGGGATCGGATGCAGAGGTTCCTGTCGTGCACACAGTCGAATTGATCGATTGGGCAACAGGCGGCCCCAAACCTGGGGCGTTAAACGCGGGGGCAAAATCCCAAAAGCCTGAAATTCCTATCCTTAGATAGTTGACCTTGGTCACATTCTTGCCTCAACTCTCTGCTAAGCCTAGCGGCTTAGTCAGGAGTGATCGGTGTGCGATTCTTAGTAAGTGGTATTTTTTGGCTTTTAAGTAGCTTTGCCGTTGCTGCAGAGAGCGATCTTGATTTGTTGAATTCCATGGATCAGGGGCGCGAATGGGGTGCAGTTGGGCGTCTATCTTTGGATAATGGCAATGGGTTTTGCACGGCGACATTGATCGCTGATGATATCGTATTAACCGCAGGACACTGTGTTTATGATAAATCAACGGGTGCTTTGGCGGACCTAACATCGTTTGAATTTCAGGCAAGTTGGCGCAATGGTCGCGCGGAAAGTTATCGTGGCATTCGTGAAATTGCCGTTCATTCACAATATCAGTTTGCAGAAGAAGCAAGCATTGAGCGCATTCAATTTGATGTCGCTCTTTTGCGTCTAGAAACACCCATTCGCAATCCTAATGTGACGCCGATGCGTTTGACTGAACTGCCCAAAATTGGCAGCAACATCGGGGTTGTTTCATACGCCAAAGGTCGGATGGAGGCGCCATCTGTTCAAAGCCGTTGCCTTGCAGCCGCACAGCAAAACAATGTTCTGGTCATGACGTGCGACGTGGATTTTGGTGCGTCTGGTTCCCCGGTATTTGCGACCACGCAGTCAGGCATTGGCATTGTGTCGGTTGTTTCGGCGATGGCGGATATGGACGGGCGTCCTGTTTCGCTTGGGGCATCTGTAAATCCCGTTGTCACAGATTTGATTGCGAAACTTTCTCCGACTGATGAGCTGCGCTCTGAAACGGGTAGGCGCAGAAACACAGGCGCAAAGTTTCAGCGGCCCTAACCCTTGAAACCCTTTGGGGCCTTTCCCACCTGTATAACACAGGCGCCACCGAGTGGGTCTGTTGATTATAATTCCTGCGCCAGTTGGGCAGGGCAATGAAATGGTTTCGCTCAAAGGAGGACACCCATGCGACATTTTGATTTTTCACCCCTATATCGTGCAACCGTTGGTTTTGATCAGATCGCCGAAATGATGGACCGCGTTTTAGCCAGCGATAACACGGGGCCCAGTTATCCACCCTATAACATCGAAAAAACGGCTGACGACGCGTATCGTATTTCCGTGGCTGTTGCTGGATTTTCCGAAACGGATCTAAACGTTGAAGTAAAAGAAAACGCTTTGATCGTTTCCGCGCAAAAGCCAGAGGCAAGTGACGCCGCAACCTACCTGCATCGGGGGATTGCCACACGCGCGTTTGAACGACGCTTCCAATTGGCGGATCACGTACGTGTCCATGGGGCAAGTTACTCTAATGGAATGCTGCATATTGATTTGGTCCGCGAACTGCCAGAGGCCTATAAACCGCGCCGGATTGAAATTACCTCAGCAGTTGCACCAGAAATTGTGGATGCAAAAGTAAACTAATCCTTATTGATCGGTTGCCGTTATTGCGGCAACCATTGGTCCGACTGACCAACCAACGCCCGAACGTCCCAGTTCGGGCGCATATAATTTTGAAGCATTCCCATCAAAATATAGTGCATTTTGAACCTCCAACACGTCTTGGAAAAACGACGTGAATTCGTAAAAATTGACCCGTTGGTTGGAAATGACGAAATGCGCGGTTTGACCGTCTGACGACACACCGACGCCGTTTCGGATGTATTTTGATGTGCTTCCTTTCAGGATGCGCGGATGAAAAATATTTTCATGAAGTAGTAGTGGGCCAGATTGGGTCGCATAGGTACAGTTTGGCTTTTTGGCAAGATAGTCGTGCGTTTCAAATATGTGATAGTGTGAGTCCGTAATGCAAAAAATGCCGTTTGGCAGCATGCCGAAATTTCCAGGTCCCGCGTTTGAAACGACCCGCATCTCTTCTTGGTTGTTTTCCAAATAGTGTCCAACTGGGCACAGATCGGAATGAAACATCCCCGCGTTCATGGCAAAGAGAACGTCTGTACCCTTGTTGGACAAATCTTCGATCAAATTTACAAATTGCCCATAGGGCTGACCGTTATCATCATAAAGGAAAAGTGCGATCTGATCTCGATCCACGTTCACCTGACAGGTGCTGTATGAAATATCGTTATAAGTATGGTCCGCACAATGGGAGGCGAAAACAGGAGATGCAAAAACACAAAGGCACAGCGCCCTGATCATGTTTCGTCCAAATCGCGCAACACATCGTCCTGCGAAAACAAACGGCGCGTTTCATCCATCCGATCAAAGGTTTCATCTAACCGAAATCGTAAATCAGGCGTGAATTTCAGCGATAGATTTTTTGAAATCGCGCGACGCAATTCAGATTTGTTTTTTGCAAGAAGGGCAATGACGTCTTGTCCGCCTTGTCCCCCTAATGGGCAAACATAGGCCGTTGCGATTTTTAGATCTGGTGAGGTTGTTACCTCGCCAACAGTGATCGAAATGCGGTTTAGGTCGGGATCATGAATATCGCCGCGTGCCAAAACGTCAGATAACGTGCGACGAATTAGTTCGCCGACACGCAGTTGTCGCTGAGAGGGGCCTGGCCCGTCATGAAACTTGTTTTTTCCCATAATTCTTCTCTACGCCGATAGGTTGGCTTTGCCAAGGGGCGCCTAGCGCGTTATGTCACAGATTGAAAGAGAGGATTTCACGATGACACAACAACCTGCGATCGCAATTTTGGGTGCTTCTGGCCGTATGGGCCAAATGCTGGCACAAACCATCTTGGCCAGCGACAAGGCAAAATTGGTCGCCGCAGCTGATCGCGTTGGCAGTGATTGGATTGGTCAGGATTTGGGCGTCATGTCCGGTGGCATGGCAAATGGGATCATGGTGTCGGATGATGTAAAGGCGGTGTTTCAGCAGGCCGATGTTGTGATCGATTTCACCCTACCGCATGCGACGGTGCAGCATGCCAAAATTGCGGCGGAAACAGGGACTGCATTGGTCATTGGGACCACTGGAATGAATGAGGATGAACTTGCCGCGATTGCGCAGGCAGGGCAATCAACAGCGATTGTAAGGGCGGGAAATATGTCATTGGGTGTGAACCTGTTGACCCAACTGACGCAAAAGGTTGCAGCAGCCCTTGGCGAGGAATTCGATATTGAAGTTGTTGAATATCACCACAACCAAAAGGTGGACGCGCCATCGGGAACCGCGCTGATGTTGGGTGAAGCAGCCGCCGAAGGGCGAGGTGTTTCACTGAATGATGTAAAAGATTCTGGTCGTGATGGCATTACGGGTGCGCGCAAAACTGGAGACATTGGATTTGTCGCGGTGCGTGGTGGGGACATCGTTGGGGAACACGATGTTTTGTTTGCAGGACCAGGTGAACGCATTGTGTTGCGCCATGTTGCAACAGATCGCGCATTATTCGCGCGGGGCGCGGTGCGTGCTGCAATTTGGGCATCTGCACAGTCAGCGGGCGAATATTCGATGTTGGATGTGCTGGGCCTGTAAACCGCTATTTCGGTTTATAAGGTTCCATGCCAGCGCGTGCCAATGCATCGGCGCGTTCATTTTCTGGGTGTCCCGCGTGTCCCTTGACCCACTCCCACGTCACGTTGTGACGGGCCTGTGCGGCATCCAACCTCTGCCATAGCTCAACGTTTTTAACAGGCTTCTTCGCAGCGGTTTTCCACCCGTTTCGTTTCCACCCGTGAATCCACGTGCTGACCCCATCTTTTACGTATGAACTGTCGGTAACCACAGTGATCGTGCTTGCGCGGTCTAGTGTTTCGAGTGCGCTTATTGCGGCCATTAATTCCATTTGATTGTTTGTGGTTTCGCCTGCGCCACCTGACAGTTCGCGTTCTTTCACAATCTCGCCCGCATTGATCGCCTGAAGAACCACGCCCCAACCACCGGGGCCGGGATTTCCAGAACATGCACCATCCGTAAATGCTTTAAGTTCGAGCACGTGCAAATACTCCAATCCACGCACTCATCGATCCATCAAGTCCAGGTGTTTCACCCGTTGTGTGATCGATCCAATCGAAACCTGCATCTGTCAGCCAAGTTCGCAATTCGACTTCGCTGACATAGGTGTATAGCCGTTGCAGATCGTCGCGATGACGCCCGCTCCCTAATTTCATCGCAATGTATAACACGCCACCATTTTTGATCGCGGTATGGATGTTTTGCAGAAAGGCTGGAATATCTTCACGCGCAGCGTGCAGAAGGGAAAAGCTGGCCCATATGCCGTCGTAAGTGTCTTGTGCATTGAACTGATCAAATGTTGCTTGCCACGCGGTGACGCCTGAATGTTTTTGCGCATATGCCACCATCTTTTCAGATGCATCAAAGGCATCTGCAATGTGACCCTGTTTTGCCAAATATGCGGCTGAGGTGCCTGGCCCACATCCATAATCCAGAATGCGCGCCCCGCTTGGTAAGTACTCGTGAAACTGCACGAGGTCGTGCGGCACCCCTTCAGTCATGGCCGCGTATTCATTTGTATTGTCATCATAGATCGCGATTGTTTTCGGATCGATTGTCATGCTTGCTCTCGTAAAACGCGCGGGACTTTGAAATTCACATTTTCTTGTGCGGTTTCGACAATTTCAACCTCAACTTCGCCCTTGGCACGAAACGCGTCAATGACTTCGTTCACCAAAACCTCAGGCGCAGATGCGCCTGCTGTGATTCCGATATTCAGCATATCGCCAAGCGCGTTCCAATCAATGTCATCGGCCCGTTGAACAAGTTGTGCGTATTGGCAGCCTGCTTTCGCGCCCACTTCGACCAAGCGTTTAGAATTGGAAGAATTTGGCGCCCCTACAACAAGAAGGGCATCAACCTTACCTGCGATCGCCTTGACCGCCATTTGGCGGTTGGTGGTTGCGTAACAGATGTCTTCTTTGTGTGGGCCAACAATCTTTGGAAAACGATTTTGAAGGGCGGTTACAATATCGGCCGTATCATCAATGGACAGAGTGGTTTGCGTCACATAGGCCAAGCTATCGGGGTCACGTACATCCAGTTCTGCGACATCTTCAACCGTTTCAACCAGTAAAACCTCACCTTCGGGAAGTTGTCCCATTGTTCCAATCGTTTCGGGATGCCCTTTGTGTCCGATCATCACCATTTGCAAACCATTGCCGCTGTGACGCTCGGCTTCAATGTGGACTTTACTGACCAATGGACATGTCGCGTCCACAAAAATCATATTGCGATGTTCGGCTTCTTCAGGGACTGATTTGGGGACGCCGTGTGCGGAAAAAATCACAGGACGGTCATTGGGACATTCATCTAGTTCTTCGACAAAGATTGCGCCTTTGTCGCGCAAATTATCAACCACGAATTTATTGTGAACAATTTCGTGTCTGACATAGACGGGTGCCCCCCATTTTTCTAATGCCATTTCAACAATCTTTATTGCGCGATCAACCCCTGCGCAAAAACCTCGTGGTGCAGCAAGAAAGATTTTTCGTGTCATCGTGAATGCACTCTTATTTGTAAACTTTACTTATCACCTTGGTATTGAATGATCGAAGAAACGTAAACAAAAAACTCTGATCAGTTGTGTTGTTGGGACAGGTAAGCGCGTGGCGCTGCAGAGTGTGAAAAATGAAGTATCATTTGGTAGTCGGCATAAAAAAACCCGGCATGGCCGGGTTTCATTATTAGTTTGGTTCATAGGGTTGGGTGTCATCACCTTCACGTGTGGGGCGCCCGACAACATCCTTCAGGCCATCCAGCTCGATAAAGTTATCCGCCTGCCTGCGCAGTTCGTCTGCAATCATTGGTGGCTGGGATCGGATCGTTGACACAACAGATACCCGCACACCTTGGCGTTGCAACGCTTCGACCAGCGGTTTGAAATCACCGTCGCCCGAGAACAGAACAATGTGATCAACATGTGGTGCCAGCTCCATGGCGTTCACAGCTAATTCAATGTCCATATTGCCCTTAACTTTACGGCGTCCTTGGCTGTCGGTGTACTCCTTGGCCGTTTTGGTCACCATGTGGAAACCATTGTAATTCAACCAATCGACCAATGGGCGGATCGGTGAATATTCCTCATTATCCAACAGTGCTGTATAATAAAAGGCGCGCAACAACTTACCACGGCGCATGAATTCGGTGCGCAGCAGTTTATAGTCGATGTCGAAGCCTAGTGATTTTGCAGCGGCGTAAAGATTTGAGCCGTCGATGAACAGCGCGAGCCGCTCGTCTTTGTAAAACATATAATGTCCCTTCAAATATAATCAGCCCTAATTTCCGTGAGTAGTGGCGGGCTTCTGTCAAAGATGTCGCAAATTGACGTAAAAGTCATCTGGTAGCAAGTATAAGTTATGCCCATTAGGTATGCAAAGATAGACCGAATGGATTACTTAAGTTGCATAGTGGCTATAGGAAGCAATCAGAGGTTGAGCAATTCAAGCTCAAGTGATGTTCTAAGTGCCGCTCTTTCGCGTATCGCAGTATCGGTTGGGCATATTATATCGCTGAGTCGTTTTTTCAAAACACCCGCATTCCCGAAAGGGTCTGGACCAGATTTCGTAAATGCCGCGTTGGTGGTTCGCGCACAAGGTTCGGAAGATGTCATATTGAAAAAACTCCATGCGATTGAACATGAACTTGGTCGTGTCCGTGAAACACGGTGGGGGCAGCGAACAATTGATATCGATTTGATCGCTGTCGAACAAAATATCGTTCCCAATTCCGAAACCTTTAAGAAATGGCAACTTTTGCACCTTTCACAACAATCGAAAATCGCACCAGATCAATTAATTTTGCCCCATCCCCGAATGCAGGACCGTGCATTCGTATTGGGACCAATGATGGATATTTGTCCCAATTGGGTTCACCCAGTTATCCAAAAATCCGTCTCCCAAATGTATGATGTGTTGGATAGTCAGGATAAAGCAGAGGTATTGCCGCTGTAATATGGGCTTGTAATTCCTGCATTACAGCCGTAAAAGGCAGCCTCTACTCGTTAAATCAGGAGATTCCCATGGCACGCGTTACTGTTGAGGATTGCGTTGACAAAGTATCTAACCGCTTTGAACTTGTGATGCTTGCATCGCATCGTGCGCGTGAAATTTCTGCGGGATCAGCGATCACTGTGGATCGTGACAACGACAAAAACCCTGTTGTCGCATTGCGTGAAATTGCTGACGAAATGCAGTCTGCTGATGAACTTCGCGAACGTTTAATCGAAAGCCATCAGACACAAATCGAAGTTGACGAACCAGAAGACGACAGTATGGCACTTTTGATGGGTGGCGAAGCGGATAAACCTGCGGAAGACGACATGTCAGAAGAGAAACTTTTGCGTGCGCTTATGGCCGCGCAGGGGCAAGGGTGAGTGGCGCACTAAGCGAACTTGATGCGATCAGCGCCCAAGAATTGGCGGCGCTGGTCAAACAATACAATCCAAAATCCAATTCAGAGCTGATCGTTCAGGCATATAGTTATGGGCGCGAGAAGCATGAAGGTCAGTATCGCAAATCAGGCGAACCATATTTCACGCATCCAATAGCTGTTGCACAAATTTTAGCAGAGCAGAGATTGGATGATGCCACCATCATCACCGCCTTATTGCACGACACAATTGAAGATACAGAATCAAGCAAACAAGAGATCGCTCAACTTTTTTCTTTTGAAGTCGCCGAGCTGGTCGATGGTGTTACCAAACTAACCAAAATGCAGCTGTCTTCGATTGAAACGAAAGAGGCAGAAAACCTGCGCAAATTATTTTTGGCAATTGCTCAGGACATCCGTGTGATTCTGGTTAAACTTGCTGACCGGTTGCATAACATGCGTACAATACGAGCAATGAAGCCTGAAAAACAGGTTCAAAAGGCGCGCGAAACCATGGAAATTTTTGCGCCTCTTGCAGGACGTATGGGGATGCAGTCCATTCGCGAAGATCTTGAGGATTTGTCGTTCAGGGTTCTAAATCCAGAAGGCCGCCAGTCTATCATCCGCCGTTTTGTGACCCTGCAAAAAGAAACTGGAGACGTCATAGAGCGGATCAAATCGGACATGCTGTTGGAGTTGGAAAAGGCAGATGTCCATGCTGAAATAACGGGCCGGGCAAAGAAACCGTATTCCATTTGGCGCAAGATGGAAGAGAAGAACATTCCTTTCTCGAGACTCTCGGACATTTACGGGTTTCGAGCGATTTGCGAAAATGAGGCGGATTGTTATCGAACACTTGGGGTCATTCATCAGCGTTGGCGTGCTGTTCCTGGCCGATTCAAAGATTACATTAGCCAACCAAAAAGCAACGGGTATCGTTCGATTCACACCACCGTATCTGGCCGCGACGGCAAACGGGTCGAAGTACAAATTCGAACACGTCAAATGCATGATGTTGCCGAAAGTGGGGTTGCCGCGCACTGGTCATATCGTGACGGTGAACGCTCCGAAAATCCGTTTTCTGTTGATCCCGTTCAGTGGATTACGCGCCTGATCGATCAATTTGATAGTGAAGATGATCACTCTGCCTTTTTAGAGGCAGTCAAGCTTGAGATGTATTCAGATCAGGTGTTCTGTTTCACGCCAAAAGGTGATGTTTTGAAATTCCCCAAAGGGGCGTCGCCGATTGATTTTGCCTATGCAATTCACACGCGTATTGGAAATCGCTGTGTCGGGGCCAAGGTTGATGGTTTGCGTGTTCCGTTGTGGACGCGTTTGCGCAATGGGCAATCTGTTGAGATTATTGTTGCTCAAGGTCAAAAGCCACAATCAACCTGGCTTGAGATGGCTGTGACGGGTAAGGCCAAAACGGCCATCCGGCGCGCGCTTCGTGAAGCTGACCGAGAACGTTTGGTTAAAATGGGCGCAGAGTTATTGCGCGCGGCGTTCGAACATGTCGGCAAAAAACCGTCTGACAAGGCGTTGGAGTCTGCGGCAACAAAAATGCGCCTAAGTGACCGCGAAGAGATGTTGGCGCGTCTGGGTAGCACCGAATTGCGCCCGCGTGATGTAGTGAGTTTGATTTACCCAGAAATTGGTGTCGCAGATGTCCCCAAAGTCGACCAAAAACGTGCGGTCATTGGTTTGGGTGAAGGGCAGCATTTTGACCGACAGCAATGTTGTCAACCGTTGCCGGGTGAACGTATCGTTGGTCTTGCCGCGGCGGGGCGTGGGGTTGCAGTTCATGCAATCGATTGTGATGTTTTGGCGCGATACGAGGATAATCTTGATCTTTGGATTGATTTGCATTGGCAGGATGGAAAACATCCTGCTGCTTATGACGTCACGCTTGAACTGACAATCAGCAACGATGCAGGTGTTCTTGGGCGTGTTTGTTCAATGATTGGGGACACCGGGGCTAATATCTCGGACCTTGTATTTGTCGATCGTAAACCCGACTTCTTCAAAATAGAAATTTCTATCGATTTGAGTGATATTGAGCATTTGCATTCAGTGTTGTCGCGGCTAGAAGCAGAAACAGAGGTGGCAATGACAAAACGCTTACGTCGTTCAGAACTGGCAAAGACGGTACACTAAAGGAAGCACAGTGGTTTTCAAAAGACGTGAAAGACCTGCTGTTTTAGATAGGATATACCGCGCGATTTGGCCAAAGGGTGGCTGGACGCGGGCTTTCCATTATGTGCGCCATCGGCTTCGCAGACTGCCTGATACACCAGAACGAATTGCCCGGGGTATTTGGGCGGGTGTCTTTGTGACATTCACACCCTTTTATGGGGTGCATTTCATTTGTGCAGCTCTCATCGCCCGCGTGATGAGTGGTAATCTTCTTGCGGCGCTGTTAGGAACATTTTTTGGCAATCCGCTCACCTATATTCCGATCGGTGTTGTTTCTTTGAAAACAGGTCACCTATTGTTGGGAACTGAATTTGAACATGAACCCGGCGTTCGCGATCCTGGATTTATTGAGAAATTTGTATGGGCAGCCGACGATCTGCAGGAAAACATCATGGCCCTTTTCATGGGGCGTGAAATGGACTGGAGCAGTCTTGCTATCTTTTTTGATGAGGTCTTTTTCCCGTATATGGTCGGTGGAATAATTCCAGGTGTTTTTGTCGCAACGATTGCCTATTTCCTAACCGTCCCTATTATTCATGCCTATCAAAAGCGTCGTAAGGGTTTGTTCAAAGCGCGTGCTGCACTACGTCGTAAGGACAAGAACTGATTTAAACGCATTCAAAACATGAGGGTGGGATGTCAAAGTTAAGACTTGGTGTGAATATTGATCACGTTGCAACCGTTCGCAACGCGCGTGGATCGGCCTACCCCGACCCCGTTCGTGCGGCTATTTTGGCGCAAAGCGCAGGCGCTGACGGCATCACTGCCCATCTGCGTGAGGATCGTCGACATATCGTGGATGATGATATTGAACGCATGATGGACGCGATCAATCTACCACTGAATTTCGAAATGGCAGCAACGGACGAAATGCAGGCAATTGCATTGCGTCACAAACCACATGCTGTCTGTATTGTCCCCGAACGCCGTGAAGAACGTACCACAGAAGGTGGGCTTGAGGTCGCGCGCGAAGAAAACCGATTGGCCCATTTCATTGCACCCTTGCGCGATGCTGGGTGTCGGGTTTCAATATTTATCGCGGCCGATAAACGTCAGATTGATGCCGCCCATCGCATTGGCGCACAGGTTATCGAATTACACACTGGGGCCTATTGCGATTATCATTATGAAGGCAAATTCGAAGAACGCGATCAAGAATTGGCGCGTTTGACAGAAATGGCCGTTTATGCGCATTCATTGGGATTAGAGGTGCATGCAGGCCACGGCCTCACCTATGACACTGTGGCACCGATTGCGAAATTGCCGCAGCTCATGGAACTGAACATCGGTCATTTTTTGATTGGTGAGGCTGTTTTCGTCGGCCTGGAAGGTGCGATTGTGCAAATGCGCAGTCTTATGGATGAGGCGCGTGGATGATCATCGGCATCGGAACCGATCTTGCCAATA
>OAPD01000027.1_pt1 | contig 16033 bp, 15 predicted proteins | sample 1516291 | NCBI WGS metagenome assembly OAPD01 (sample SAMEA3275590, study PRJEB22092) | marine metagenome | biome: marine biome; feature: surface water; material: 00002010 | collected 2014-06-21T10:43:00+00 | depth 1 m
ATGCAGATGCTGGGCAGAAGCCTGAGCGATCCGGAGGGGCTGGAGGGCACGGATCAGAGGGGCTCTCAGAACGGCTTGGGACTCCTGCCCCTGGAGACCACCTTCAGCGGAACCAAACGTCTGAGCCAGCGCAGCATCGATGGCCTCTGGCCCATGGAGACGCCGCTGAGCGGATTTGAACTGCACTACGGAACCACCACCCCGGATCCCGGTCTTCAGCCCCTGAGCAGTGACCCTGGTTTGGGGTGGTGGACTCCAGGCCCGAAGGGTTCGAGCGTGGTGGGCACCTACCTGCACGGCTTGCTCGACAACGGCCCCTGGCGACGGGCCTGGCTCAACCGGCTTCGCGAGCAACGGGGATTGCAACCGCTGGCCAACGATCCCAAGAACCACAGCGCCCACCGTGATCTGTTGCTCGATCGCCTCGCCGATGCCTTCGAGCAACATGTGAACCTTGCTCCATTGCTCCAGCCATGACGTCGATTCCTGTGCGCTGGCCCGATGGGCGCATCACCCACGAAACCATCGGCGAGGACTGGTTGGTGGCCGCCAGTGGAGCGGGCATCAGCATTCCCACCGGTTGCCTGGGGGGCAGCTGCGGGGCCTGCGAGATCGACGTCAACGGCAAGACGGTGCGCGCCTGCATCAGCACCGTTCCGGCGTCGAAATCAGCGAAACTCAGCGTTGAATTCGCCACCGACCCGCACTGGTGACTCGCCTTCGCCTCAGCCTGATGGCCCTGCTCACCGGCACCCTGAGCGGCGCCGGTGTGGCGGTTGTGATGGGCTGGATCGGCGGCTTAAGCCAGCGGCTCTGGGGAGATCCGGTGCTCGAGGGCTTGGATCGCAGCCTTCCCCTGGGCTGGTCGCTGCTGATCTGCGGCGGCAGCGGCTTGATCCTCTCGCTGCTGCATCGCCCCGGCCCCACCACATTGCTACCGGAGCTGCGGGACACCCTGAGTGATCTGCGTGATCCAGACCAGGCGCCGAAACGCGATGAAGCTCGCGGCCTTCTCGGAGCGGCGCTGGCCCAGGTTGGGGGAGGTTGCATCGGACCTGAGGCCCTGATGAGCCGCATGGCCGCCCTGGTCAGTCAACGGATCTGGCGTGGTCGTGACCAGAAGCTTCAGGAAGCAACAGTGGCAGGCAGCCTCGCCTTTTTCGGAGCTCCACTGCTGGGGGGTGCTGTGGTGGGCGAGGTCACTCACCCCAAAAACCGCAAGCAGGCCTTCCTCGACCGCTGGTTGCCGGGCAGCCTCGGCGGTGTTGCCGGTTTTGCCGCCTTCAATGGCATGGGAACCGCCAGCGGTGGATCGCTGCAACGGCTTCCCTACATCTGGCCCAGCAACCTGGGGGAAGATCTCGGCAGCCTCAGCGCAGGCCTGTTGGGGGGACTCATCGGTTGCGGCCTGGGTTTGTTGTTTCTGCAGTGGCGAGGCTGGCTGGAGCAGCGCCAACTCCTGGCCCAATGGCCCTGGTGGCCGGTGCTGACCGGCCTGCTGTTGGGGGCCTGCATGCACTGGTTGCCGTTGGTTCCCTTCGCGGGAGAAGAGCAGCTGCGGCCCCTGCTGGAAGGCCAGAACTCAAGTGAGGCCTGGGTTCTGCTCCTCTCCTCGATCGTGAAACTGCTGATGCTCGGCCTTTGCCTGGAAACAGGCTGGCGCGGAGGGGTGTTCTTCCCCTTGTTCCTGGTGGCCTGCGCACTTGGGATGGGACTCCACCTGCTGCTGCCCGATCTGGGCAGCCTGGGCAGCTGGTGCGGCGCCCTCACAGGTGCGTTGTACCGCTGCGTGCTTCCTGCACCCTTGGCGGTTCTGGTGCTCGGGGTTGCCCTCCTGCAGGGTCACGGCACAGCCGGCCTGCTGGTGGGCCTCGGCATGGCGCAGCTGATCAGGCGCCGTGCTGAGCGGGATGGTGGCCCTCCACTTCGCCCTTGAACACACGGCTGGCCCGGATGTCGGCCTCCTCAATCGTGATGAGATCCTGCTTGGTGAGGGCTTCTCCCATCCGCGAAAACAACCGGTTGGCCTGGCGCAGACGGGCCCGGTCCAACGCATTGCGAACCGAGCGCGCGTTGGCGAAGAAAGGCAGCTGACGCCGACGCGAGACGTAGTCGGAGAACGCCGTCTCGGCCTCGGCACTGAACTGGTAGTGCTGGGCCTCGAGGAGCAGGCCTGCAATCGCCATCAGCTCGTCGTCGCTGTAGTCGGGGAAATCGAGATGGTGCGCCACCCTTGAGGACAGGCCTGGATTGGAGCTGTAGAAGGTCTCCATCCGATCTCTGTAGCCCGCAAAGATCACCACAACGTCGCTGCGCCGGCTCTCCATCTCCTGCAGGAGAATCTCAATCGCTTCGGCGCCGTAATCGCGTTCGTTGTCTGGCTTGTAGAGGTAATAGGCCTCATCGATGAACAGCACGCCACCCTGGGCACGCTTGAGCATCTCCTTGGTTTTCGGGGCGGTGTGACCCACGTACTGACCCACGAGATCGTCGCGGGTGGCCGTCACCACATGACCCTTGCGGAGGTAACCCAGGCGATGCAGGATTTGCGACATCCGCTGCGCCACGGTGGTCTTGCCCGTGCCGGGATGGCCGGTGAACGACATGTGCAAACTGGGCGCGGTGCTGGGCAACTCCAGTTGCTGCCGCGCCTGATCCACCAGCAGCAGCGCTGCGATCTCCCGAATCCGCGTCTTCACCGGCGCCAGGCCGATCAGTTCACGGTCCAGTTGGTCCAACACCTCAGCCACACCGGAATCGGCGTAGGCCGAAGCCAGATCAACTGAGGAGGGCATCGATCTCTGCGGCAAAGGCCCGATCCGCTTCGCTCAACTGAGCCTCGGCGCCGTCATCCTCCGGCCGGATCGTGATATTCACGTAGGTGCGCCCGAAGCTGATGTCGGGAAAGCGCTGGGTCGCCTCGCTGTGCTCGCCGAGCTTGTCGAGAAAATCCCTGGTGGCGTCGTAGCTCTCAAACTCGAAACTACACTCGAGGCATACGGGTCGTTTCCGCTCCTGCCACTGATTCATCAGAGTCCCCGTTCAGCCTGAACCTGCTGGAAACCTAGAGGAGCGCCACCCGCTGGCAGCCCATCAAGCGCCCAGACCAGGCCTCGGCGTAGGCCCGATTGGCGGCCTGCTGGTCGGGGTCATCGGTGTCCAGCGGATGCGGCATCGTGCCGGCGATGGCGGCATTGGTGACGCAGAACATCGACTTCTGGAAGCTGACGCAGATCTGCACGTGCACATCCGTTTGGCCTCGACCGTTGTCGTCGTACCAGAGGCTCAGTTCCTCGGGCAGGTGGCGGTACATGTCCTGCATGCAGAGGCTGGGGGGAATGCCCGCACCCATGCTCGGAATCGGGTCGGCGTAAAGGGCGCCGTACTTGAAATCACTGATGTCCGGTGAAATCTGCCGGGCCTGGGCGTTGTACGACACCGTTCCAAGGAAGGGCATGCCGCGGAAGAAAACGGCCTCCACGTAGGGCACCGCAACATCCACCAGAAAGGTGAGACCCGCCTCAGGGGGAAGCACCCAGATCTCTTCACCACCGATCGTCACCTTGTATTCAATCGGGCTTCCGGCCGCCGCCACCAGGCCATCGCGGATGTGATGCACCACATCGTTGACGCAGGTGACTTCCTTGATCGCGTAGCGGCGGGCCAGGTCGACAAAGATGTCGCTCATCACGCGCCAGAACAGACCGAGGCAATAAATCGTGGTGAGCGAACGGATGGCCTCGGGGGCGAAATCGGGATAGAGGCGGTTGTTCAGAGCCAGCAGGGGGTCGCGCGCCGACTTGCGCTTGATGATCCGCTGGCAGGCCTCGGCGAACTCAGGCGTGTCGAGGTAGGCATCCAACCCGCCGGTGCCATGCCAGAACATCGCCTTCTGGCAGTACTCGGCGTACTCAAAGTTGATGCGATCCCCCATCAGATGGGTCCAGAGGCGCTTGAGGTTGAACCCCTCATGGAAGAAGCGGAACACCGGGAAGGGATTGAGCATCTGCTGCTCGCCCTGATCCACCAGGTTCTTGCTGTAGGCATCGAGAACAAGCCCATAGCTCTCGAGCACATTCACCACCTGCAGCAGATGGTCGGGGGTGTCCTTGAGCAGCGGCGTGTCGCTGAGCAAACGACGGATCAACTCCTCCTGATCAGGAAGCACCGGAGGTTGAACGGGGGATGCGGATGTCGGGGTCATGACAGATCTCCAGTGATCAGGCTGAGGCCCGTGGTGGCCGCCTCACTGAGGTTCGACAGCAGCTCCGGAGCAAGGCCAAGCACCAGCACACCGAGGCTGAGGGCGATGGCCGGGGCCTGCTCCCGCAGCGCCACGCGGTTGAGGATACGGGGATTCACCACCTCGCCGGGGGCGATCGCCAGGCGACCGAAGAAGGCGCGATTCACCAACAGCAGGAAATACACCGCCGTCAGTCCCGATCCCACCATGGAAAGCAGCGTGGCCAGGGGGAAGGGCTGAAGGCTGCCGCGGAAGATCAGGAATTCGGAAATGAAGCCGGCCATGCCGGGGATTCCGGCACTGGCCATCACCCCGATGATCATCAGAGATCCAGTGAGCGGCAGGCCGCGCTGGGGGTTGAGCAGGCCACGCAAGACGTTGAGGTCGCGGGTGCCGGTCTGGGCATAAACGACACCCACCACCAGGAACAGCACGCCAGAGATCAGGCCGTGGCTCACCATCTGGAACAGGGCCCCCATCAACCCGAGCGGCGTGGCGGCGGCGGCGGCCAGCAGCACGTAGCCCATGTGGCCCACCGAGCTGTAGGCCACCATGCGCTTCATGTCGGTCTGGGCAATCGCCGCAAGGGATCCGTAGAGCACTGAGATCGCAGCCCAGCCGGCCAGCCAGGGAGCAGCCACCTGCCAGGCGTCGGGGAACAAGCCAAGGCAGAAACGCAGCAGGCCGTAGGTGCCCAGCTTGAGCAGCACACCTGCCAGAAGAACCGACACCGGTGTGGAAGCCTCGGTGTGGGCATCCGGCAGCCAGGTGTGGAAGGGGAAGAGGGGGATCTTGATGCCGAAGCCGATCAACAGAGCACCCATCAGCAGCAGCTGGGCGGTCATGCCCAGTTCACCGGCAAGGATCGGCCGCAGACTGAAGTCCATGGTTCCGGTGACGAGAGCAATGCCAAGGAAGGCACCCAGGATCAGCACGCCTGAGACGGCGGTGACGATCAGAAACTTCGTGGCGGCGTAGGCCCGGTTGGCACCACCCCATACAGCGATCAGCATCCAGAGGGGGATGAGCTCCAGTTCGTAGAACAGGAAGAAGAGCAGAAGGTTCTGGGCCAGGAAGGCACCATTCACCGCTCCGGAAATCACCAGCAACAGGGCGAAGTAGACCCGGGGGCGGTTTTCGATCGTGCGCGACGCGATCGCCGCCACCAGGCAGAGCACCCCATTCATCAACACCAGCGGCAACGACAAACCGTCCAGCGCCAAGGCGTAATCCAGGCCGATGGCATGCACCCAGCGGGCCTGTTCCACCAACTGCAAACCTGCGTCGGCGGCATCGAAGGGCAGCAGCAGGGCGAAGCTCGCCAAGCACTGCACCACCAGCAGCACGATGGACACATCGCGCAGGCGTGCACTGGACGGGGATCCCGGCCAGAGGATCAGAGCCAGAGCCCCGAGGAAGGGAATCAGAAGCAGGAGGGAAAGAAGCATCTCGGGGCGATCAGGTGAGGAACCAGCTCACCGCGGTGAGGAAAAGAACGATGGCCAGGAGCACCGTCAGCACGTACGACTGGCTCTGGCCGCTGACGCTGAGCTTGAGGCTGTCGGCACTGGCCAGGGAGAAGCGAGCCACCCCATTGAGAAGACCATCCACCACATTTCGGTCGAACCAGGAGGCCAGGCGAGAGAAGCCAGCCACCACGTTGACGATGGTGAGGCGATAGAAGCGCTCGGTGTAGAAGTCGTAGGCCAGCAGGTCCTGCCACCAGCGCAGCACAGGATTCAGCGAGCGGGACCAGGCCTTGCTCAGGGGGAGAACGGCGCCAGCGAGCAGGCCCAGCAGTCCGCTTCCCACCACCAGAGCTGCTGCCCAGAGGGGGAAGGCCAACAAACCATCGAGCGATTCAAGCCGCACCAGCAACAGCGGGGTGATCAGCACGATCACGGTGAGCGCCACCATTGGGAACGCCATCTGCCAGTTCACCTCGGCAGCCCGGCGGGACTTGATCAGGGAATCCCCCATGAACACATGGCGGAACACCCGCACCAGACCCATGGCGGTAAGTGCGTTGGTGAGCAGGAACACCGCCATGAACGGCACCGAGCGCACGCTCAGCAGTTCAATCGACTGGGCCAGGGCCAGGAAGCCACCCAGGGGCAGGAATCCCACGAGACCAGCACCACCCACCAGAAACGCCGTGGTGGTAGCCGGCATGCGGCTGCCCAATCCCCCCAGCTCGGTGATGTCCTGACAGTTGGTGGAGGCAATCACGCCGCCAATGCTCATCGACAGCAGCGCCTTGGACACGGCATGGGTGAACAGCAGCAACAAGGCCAGAACAGGGATCTGCAGCGCAATGGCGATGAAGACAAGGCCCATGTGGGCCGTTGTGGAATACGACAGCGTGCGTTTGATGTCCACCTGAGCCAGGGCCACCAAAGAGCCACCGATCGCACTGATGCTGCCGATCACGAGCATCACGCCGATGGCGATGGGCGAGAGCTGAAGGATCGGCATCACCTTCAGCAGCACGATGGCGCCGCAGGTCACCACCACCGAGTTCCGCAGAATCGAAGCGGGGTTCGGGCCCTCCATGGCTTCGTCCAGCCAGAGGTGCATGGGGAACTGGGCGCATTTGCCCGTTGGGCCAGCAACCAGGCCCAAACCCAACAGCGTTGCCGCCAATGGGGAGAGGGTGTCTTGAGCGGCCCAGGCGTAAAGGTCGTTGAACCCCATCACGCCGGAATAGCTGCAGAGCGCCACCACACCCATCAGCAGCAGCACATCACCAACGCGCTTGGTGAGGAAGGCATCCCGGGCTGCTGTGACCACCAGGGGTTGGGCGTACCAGAAACCCACCAATAAATAAGTGGAGAGCGTCAGCATCTCCAGCAGGAAATAGCTCTGGAACAGGGAGTCGCTGAGCACGACACCACTCATCGCGCCCTCAAAAAAACCAAGCAGGGCAAAGAAGCGGGCCAACGCCCATTCCTTGTCCATGTAGCCCAAGGAATACACCTGCGACAGCAAGCTGAGGCCCGTGATCAGTTCCAGGGCCACCAGGTTGGTGAGCGACAAGCTGAAGCTGATGTTCAGCTCCAGATCAGCCACGCTGAGCCAGGGGAAGGCCAGATCCACCGGCCCTGATTGGTACACCTCCTGCAGGATCAGGCTTCCGTGGGCGAAGGCCAGCAGGGTGAGAAGAATGTTGAGGTAGGCCGCCGGTCGATGGGCATCTCGGCGGAACAAGCCACAGGCCCAAGGGAGGGAAACCAGCATCCCGATGAACCCATAGAGCGGGATCAACCAGGCGGTCTGGATGGGAAGCGAAAGCTCCGGGGTCAAAACGGCGAGCGGGATGGTGATCGAGCTGGTCGCTGGTTGGCCGGCGAATCTAGGAGCCGGTCAGGAGCAAAAGGGCTCTTTGTGAACGGCTGTGAGGAGGCTTTTATGCCTTCAGCTGCGGCGAGCGGCACCACTGCCGGCCAACACCGGCTCCACCTCTTTATGGGGACGGGCAATGATGTGAGCAGCGACGAGGCCGTCGCCCACGCGCTCGCAGGCATCGGCACCGGCACGAACAGCGGCATTCACTGCACCGGTTTCGCCACGCACCATCACGGTGACGTAGCCACCACCCACGTACTCACGGCAGATCAGGCTCACCTCAGCAGCCTTGGTCATGGCATCGGCTGCCTCAATGGCAGGAACCATGCCGCGGGTTTCGATCATGCCCAGCGCCACACCGGGAACGATGGGGGAAGGGGTGGCAGCGGGCTTGGTGACGGCTGAGCCACCGCCGGATCCGGTGTTGGAAGCGCTGCTGCGACGGGTTGTGGTGGACGCGCGACGGGTGGTTGAAGCAGGAGCTGCCTTGGCGGGAGTCGACGCGGGAGCAGGAGTGCTGGCCACAGGCTTCACGTCCACAGTCTTGTTCGCCGCGGCGGTGCTGCGGGTGGTGCGACGACGGGGGGTGGGGGAAGGAGTGGCCATGGATTGGTAGGTGTGGAAGCGGAACGGAAACGGCGGAGGGAAATGAAGGATCCCTATCCGTCCGGATTCCAGAAATCGATGATGCCACCGATGGTGAGATCGGTGAGAACGGTGTTGTCAGGGCAGGCATGCCGGGCAGCCGAACCGCTGGCGGTGAACACCCAGTTGCCCTCACGGGCACCCACGGGGTCAACAGCCACCAGCTTCTTGCCCTTGTTGTTCTTGAGAATGCGCAGGTGCATGTGATCCAGACCGGCAACCCGGTAGGAGCAGACCAGCGTTCCCATCACCTGCATGATCTCCATCAGCTGGCCTTGCCTCCCGCGGGTTTGCTGGGGCTGGGGGACGGAGAGGGAGCGGAGGTCTTCGGGGGGTCGGGTTCCCAGTGGTCAATGATCCCCACGATCGTGAGGTCACTGGGATACGACTTGCTGCCGGCGGCTTCACGGGCGGCCGAGCTGCTGACGCAGATCACCCAGTCCCCAGGTTTCGCACCCACCGCATCGACGGCCACCTTCTTGGTGCTGCCATCCAGAACCACCTGGAGGTGCTTGTGCTCGAAATCGGGAATCCGGTTGGTGGAAACGAGCGGCTTGACGACCTTGACGATGAGCATGATCAGTGAGCCTCCGGAAGTTGCGGGTCGAGCGTGGAACCGACGACCTCGGCCGGAGCCGTCTGGTTGCGGTCGCGAATGGTGAGACAAGTGTGGAGCAGACCCTCATCAACGAGAGCTGCGTAGCGATCGGCGATGGCCTGGTTCACCCGTTGGCAATCAGCGATGGCCCGTTCCCGAGCACCGGGCACACGGCCGGAATAGTCGAAACGCACCACAACCGGAATCGGCAGATCCCGGGACACATTCAGACCCTTGAAAATTTTCACGCCCACATCGAGATCGGGGGCGCCCTCCTCGACGGTGTCGAGGTGAGCGAAATACGTGAGGTTGCGCAGATGCACCTCTTTGAAACCGATGCCAACGCCAATGAAACGCTCTGCGTGCCCGGCATCCGGGTACGTGCCCCCGTGAAGATCCTGCACGTAGTCGATCTGGGAGAAGTTATTGGCGAGCAAACGGGTCAGGAACGACACCATCCCGGCATCCATCGGTCCAGGAGCAGAGCTCTCAACGGCTTCAGCAATCTGTGCCATTGCTTGATCGGCACTCATCGATGCCGTGGCGGCATGCAGTTCCCTGGCGCAGAGCCAACGGTCGAGCACCATTTCGCTGTCACGGCTTGGGGGATGCACCCGGATCGCATCGGTGTCGGTGTCGAGGCCGATCAGCAGAAGGTCAACGGAGGCACCGCAACAGAAGCTGTTTTCCACCGACTCACGGAAATCGAGCAGGCGTTGATGACCCGCCGCTGCCGCCAGTTCGTCATTGCTGCCATGGGCAGCGCAGCCCTGATGGGAGGGATCGAGGGAACTGAAGTGGTAGGTCACCACCTTCAGGTAACGGGTCGGTTCCGTGGAGGGATTGGGTGAACCTTCGCGGTAGCGACGGTGCTCGGTTTTGACCCAGCGGTTCACCGTGTTCTCCACGTCGAACATGGCGCCAGCGTGGGAACGGCGACGCACAGCGCTGAAGGGAATGCGCAGGGCATAGGCCACGGTGTGAGCCAACCGACCATCGGCACAGGGCGTCAGGTCGAGCAGATGGATCCCACAGTCGAGCAGGAACTGTTCGAACTCCCGGGAGGCAGCACTGCCCGTACCGGCATCCAGGGGATCGTCCTGGAAGAAGCGGTCACTGAACAGCCGGTGGCTTTCGAACACACACCATGCGAACAGGGCGCGCATGTCGAGGGGGCGAACCCAGGCCCGCTGCAGGATGTGATCCGGCAGATCAAAGCCGAGTTCGGCCCGGCACAACCGCTGGGCCTGGGGAATGAAATCGGTTTCGTGCTGAAGCGCTGATACCTGCTGGAGCAGAGGAACAATCCGATCGAAGCGGCCCTTGATCTCCTGCTCGTAGGCCTGAAGACGTGCATTCGCCGCTGCATCCGTCAACGGATGGCGCCGATGGGTGATCGGCAGAGAGCTGCGGCTCAAATTGAAAGGAACCGCCCTGGTGGCTGCCTTCTCACGGCGGACCCAGCCTGGCTGAGCGGGTGCGGGACGTTGAACGTCCTTGCTGGAGCGAATCCGACCACCACCGACCGGGGCGCCGCCCAGTTGAGCGGCCTTGCCCGCGGTGGTGAGGGCACGGCGCCGATCCAGAGCGGCCTTGCGGGTGGAGGACTCCACGTCAGACGAGGTCTGAACGGAATCAGAGGTTGTGGCCAGCTGTTGAAGCTGACGTCGGGTGGGTGCCGAGGGGGCCTGAGGTCGCCCGCCACGGAGAGGCTTGGAGCGAACCATCAATGAATCAGCCCCGTGCGCCGCCGGAGACGGTGATCAGGGAACCCTTTTCGGTGTTGCCGCTGGAACCGGTCACGCGGCTCACAGGCCATTCGTTCTCCTCGTTGCGCTTGCGCTCGAAGGGGGACATGGCACTCATCGGGCCGGGACGGCTGGGGTTACGACGGCGGGCCGAGGCACCCTCAGTACCGGTCACGTGCTCACCACGATCCCAGTCATCACCAGTGATCTTGGTGGAGGAACCCTCGCCGGTCACCCGGGATGCAGGCTTCTCGGAAGGCTCGCTGACCACAGCCACGGTGGGCTGGAACTGGCGCTGCTGACGGTTCTGGAACTCGCGGTTGTCGAAGCGGAACTGCTCGGTACCGGTCACCTTGCCGCCAGCCATGTCAAAAGGGCCGGTGATGCGATTCCCCTGCTCATAGGAGGTACCCGTCACACCAGACGCAGCCTCACGTTGCTGCTGGGCAGCACGGGCGGGAGACACCACGCTGAAGCGGGTCCAGGCAGCACCCTCAGGAGCTTGGCCGTGGGTGTCGGTGCCAGCGGGAGCGTCAGCGCCGCAGGCAGCGGCCAGCTGATCAGCACCCACGTAAGGGGTGCCGGTGACTGCTTCGCATGCACCACGCTTGTCGCCGGTCATCACACCACCCACACCGGGTTGGATGCCGGTCATGGCAGCGGAGGGGGTGCCAACACGCACAGGCGTGCGCTCACGGATGGCCTGAACTGCAGGGGTGCCGCAGTGCTGGCCGGCCTGCTCAAGACCTGCATAGGGGGTGCCGGTGACGGCCTGGCAGCTGCCGGGCTCGTCGCCAGTGACGTTCTCCGAACGGCCCGTACGGGTGCCGCTCACCACCTGGTTGCGGTTGGTGATGCTGAAGCCAACCTTGGCGGCCTCGGGCTCGGGCTTGCCGCCACAGAACGCATTCACCTGCTCAGCACTCACGTACTGATCACCCGTCACGCGGTGGCAGGAGCCGAACTCATCGCCGGTCACCTGAGCGGAACGGCCGACCATGGTGCCGGTCACGCCAGTGCCGGAGAGGGTTCCGGAGAGACCCACCTTGGCGGCAGGGCGACCTTCGGGCAGAGGATCTGAACCGAGGTACTGATCGCCGGTGAGGCTGCGGTTGGCACCTGCTTCATCACCGGTAACGCTGGCGGAGCGACCCACCATCACGCCACTCACGGGGCGCCCCTGTTCGGTGAGGCTGTGGCCCACCTTGCGCGGGGAGGTCACGCCACCACCGCAGTAGGCAGCGGACTGGTTAGCGGAGATGTACTCGGTGCCGGTCACGCTCTTGCAGGTGCCGGGCTCATCGCCGGTGACCTTTTCGGAACGGCCGACTTCATTGCCGGTGACGCGGTTGCCGTGGCTGGTGGCCGTGACGCGCACCTTGGCCGGGGTGGTGGCAGCGGGAGCGGTCTGACAGAAGGTCTGGAAGACTTCGGCGCCCAGGTACTCGGTACCGGTGATCGAACGGCAGGTGCTGGCCTCGTTACCGGTGGTTTTCACCGAGCGGTTGGCCTGGGTGCCGGTCACGGTCTGGCCACCGGTCGTGGTGCTTTCACCCACCTTCCAGTGGGCATCAGCGGCAGCGGCTTGCTTGGCGCCGTGGCGGTTGGGACCGGTGGGGCGGGTCACACCAGCGCTTTGCTTGTTGCGGGCACCGGCCTTGGTGCGCAGCTCACGCACCTGTTGTGCGAGCTCACGGCTGGTGAGGTCAGGGTTGGCCTGACGGGCAACGGCTGCTGCACTGGTGGGTTGCTTGCCAGCGGTTTTGCCGTGCTTCGACATGGCTTCACGACGGGCCAGCACCAGCGCGCGGCTGGGGTTCTCGATGGCACGACGCTTGGGAGTGGCCGAACGGCGCTCTGTGCGTGCAGACAACTTGGGAGCCGGTGCACTGAGGGAAGCCTTTTCAGCGGCACGCTTGCCACCGCAACCACAGCTCTTGGTGGTTTCAGCGGGTGCAGCAGCAGGAGCGGCTGCCTTGGTTTGACGGGCAACATCAGCGCGGTTGCGATCGCGGCTGGTGTCGGCGGTCTTACCGCGGCGGGACAGGGCATCACGACGGGCGAGCACCAGCTCGCGGCTGGGATCGCGATGGGGCTTGACCTGGGAGCTGCGGTTTGCGGGAGCAGCTGTGAAGGAGGTGGTCCGCTGCGGAGCTACAGCAGCGGGGGTGGCAGGTGCAGAGGCAGGCTCAGCAGCTGCGGCCGCGTTGGTGCGGGTGGGACGGGCATCAGCAACGGTGCGAACACGGTTGGCGCCATCACCAGCCGCTACCGAGGACTTCTTACCGGAAGTGGTCAGCGCCTTGCGGCGTTCAAGTGCGAGTTCGCGACTGGAGAGTCTTGCCATGTCCGCCCGAGGATGTCGTCGTGAAGTGGAAGGGCACTCGCCCCTCCGGAAAAAGCTGGAGCCCTGATCAGGTCAGGGCTCGGAACCAAGGGTTCGAAGGATCAGCGTCCTTCGAAGACCACGAAGCAGGCACCCTGGCTCTGGGTGTAGGCGTCGTAACCGACGATGCGCACGTGGTGGTCGGGGTATGCGCGGTGGCAAGCCTCGAGCTCACTGACAACGACGTTCAGATCCTTCTCACCGAAGAAGGGGAGCTTCCAATACGACCAGTAGGTGGCCATGGAGTTGCTGGGGTGGACGTGCTCGACGAGCGGGCTCCAACCCTGGGCAATGATGTAGGCGATCTGGTCGTAGATCTCGTCCTGGGTCATCGGCGGGAGGAAGCCGAAGGTCTCCAGGGTGGCGACTGTTTGATAGTCACCCACGGTGCTCTGGAAAGGCATGGGGATCCTGGGTGTAAGAAAAAGGGGTGGCCGGTTGCATCAACCGGCCGTTGAGACGATCAGTTCTGGACGTCGAGCTTGTCGACGGTGTCGAACTCGAACTTGATCTCCTTCCAGGTCTCGAGGGCGATGGCCAGCTCGGGGCTGTGCTTCGCGGCTTCCGTGAGGATGTCGCGGCTCTCTTTCTCGAGATGACGGCCGGCGTTGCGTGCCTTGACGCAGGCCTCGAGGGCCACACGGTTGGCAGCAGCACCTGCAGCGGAGCCCCAGGGGTGACCGTGGGTACCACCACCGAACTGAAGAACGGAGTCGTCGCCGAAGATGGTGACCAGGGCGGGCATGTGCCACACGTGGATACCGCCGGAAGCAACGGCGAACACGCCAGGCATGGAACCCCAGTCCTGATCGAAGAAGTTGCCGCGGCTGCGGTCTTCGGGCACGAAGGATTCGCGCAGCTGGTCGATGTAGCCGAGGGTGGTCTGACGATCACCTTCCAGCTTGCCGACCACGGTGCCGGTGTGGAGCTGGTCACCACCGGACAGACGCAGACACTTGGCGAGAACGCGGAAGTGGATGCCGTGCTTGGGGTGACGGTCGATCACCGCGTGCATGGCGCGGTGGATGTGCAGCAACATGCCGTTCTTGCGGCACCACTTCGACAGACCGGTGTTGGCCGTGAAGCCACCGGTGATGAAGTCGTGCATGATGATCGGCATGCCGAGTTCCTTGGCGAACTCAGCGCGCTCGTACATCTCCTCGGGAGTGTTGGCGGTCACGTTGAGGTAGTGACCCTTGCGCTCGCCGGTCTCCTGCTCGGACAGCTTGATGGCTTCCGCAACGAATTCGAAGCGGTTCTGCCAACGCTGGAAGGGCTGGGAGTTGATGTTCTCGTCGTCCTTGGTGAAGTCCAGACCGCCACGCAGGCACTCATAGACAACACGGCCGTAGTTCTTACCGCTCAGGCCGAGCTTCGGCTTGATGGTGCAACCCAGCAGAGGACGGCCGTACTTGTTCATCCGGTCGCGCTCGACCTGGATGCCGTTCGGCGGGCCGTAGCAGCTCTTGATGAACGCCATCGGGAAGCGGATGTCTTCCAGACGGAGGTGGCGCAGAGCCTTGAAACCAAACACGTTGCCGACCAGGGAGGTCAGAACGTTGGTGATGGAACCCTCTTCGAACAGGTCGAGGGGGTAGGCGATGAAGGCATAGAAAGACTCCTTGTCACCAGGGACGTCTTCGATGCGGTAGCAACGGCCCTTGTAGAAGTCGAGATCGGTGAGGAGCTCGGACCACACAGTGGACCAGGTGCCGGTGGAGGATTCAGCAGCCACAGCAGCGGCAACTTCTTCCTTGGGCACACCTTCTTGGCCGGTGCACTTGAAGCAGGCCAGCAGGTCGGTGTCGAGGGGGACGTAATCAGGAGTCCAGTAGGTATCCCTGTACTCCTTGACCCCAGCGTCGTACTTCTTGCTCATGGGAAAACTCCGTTAGGTCGGTGAAGAGGTTGAGACGTTCGCGTGCCTCGTCAGAGGCTCAGCGGAAGATCTCAGTCCTTCTGACCAAGGAAGTTGCCGTTGCCCAGAGCAGGCTCCACTTCGCGGTGGGGGCGGGCAATGATGTGAGCGGCGACCAGGCCGTCACCGACGCGCTCGCAAGCGTCAGCGCCAGCGCGCACAGCAGCGTTGACAGCGCCAGTTTCGCCGCGAACCAGAACGGTGACGTAGCCGCCGCCGACGAACTCACGACCGATCAGGCGCACTTCGGCAGCCTTGGTCATGGCATCAGCTGCCTCGATGGCGGGGACCAGACCGCGGGTCTCGATCATGCCGAGGGCGATGCCCATGGTTTCGTTAGCCATTGCCTACCGGGAGAAGGGGTGGAATGTTCGCTGGGGACATTGCTTCGCCAGAACCCTTCCCGTCAAGCGATTTGGACGACTTTCCCGATCACTGTCCATAGTGAACCAAATAAGCCGGGCTTATCACCCTGTGCCTCACTGTTCCGGTCTGCTGTGGTGGTTCATGTGATCACATCCCCACAAGTCGTTGTCGGCAGTGGTGAAGCTCCATAGGTTCACGTTGCGTCACCTTCCCAAAGCCTTGCTGCGGGGTGGAATGTTCAACCCAAACAGGTGTCGCTGGGTCGAATCCAGAGATTGTTAGTCCCTAGCCCCAACCAGCCCGCACAATGGAGGCCCTCTTTTGTTGGCCCTCCTTGGCGCTTCAGCTCACCATCGCCACGGGCAACCCGATCAAGGTTGCCGAAATCGAGGCCATGCTGGGACCTCTTCCTCTGGACGTGCAGCGTCAACCTGCCGATCTGGACGTTGAAGAGACGGGGAGCACCTACCGCGAAAACGCTGAGCTGAAAGCCAGCGCTGCCGCCCTGCGCACCGGCTGCTGGGCCTTGGCTGACGATTCAGGGCTTGAGGTGGATGCCCTTCAAGGGGCACCGGGTCTGTATTCCGCCCGCTACGCCGAGGGAAACGACGCCAAGGTGCAGCGGATCCTGAAGGAGCTGGTGGGATCGCCTTATCGGAGTGCCTGTTTTCGCAGCACGATGGTGCTGTGTGATCCCTCCGGCAGCTGTCGTGCCGCGGCGGAGGGCATTTGCTGGGGAGAACTCCTGAGTGCCCCGGCCTACGCCGGCGGCGGATTCGAATCC
>OAPD01000028.1_pt1 | contig 16015 bp, 11 predicted proteins | sample 1516291 | NCBI WGS metagenome assembly OAPD01 (sample SAMEA3275590, study PRJEB22092) | marine metagenome | biome: marine biome; feature: surface water; material: 00002010 | collected 2014-06-21T10:43:00+00 | depth 1 m
AGATTACGGACTATATGATCCCAGTGCCGTTTGATCACGAAGAAGATGCAATCGCCAAAAGCATTGAAATGCGAAGGCGCGCAATGGAACATTTGGCAAATGATGGCGTTATCGTGATTTTTCCGTCTGGTAAGGTTGCTTCATCCGACACAATGATGGGACCTGTTGTGGAACGTGAATGGAATCCGTTTACTGCAAAAATGATCCAACGGTCCAATGCCACCGTGGTTCCTGTGTTTTTTCCGGGTGCAAATTCACGGCTTTATCAGATTGCAAACCAAATTTCTGCAACTTTGCGGCAGGGATTATTGATCCGCGAAGTTGTGATCGCAATGAATAAGCCACAGGCTCCAATCGTACGTGCAGCGATTGATCGTGATGAAATCAAAGAATGGTCCAGTGACCCGCGCGGATTTATGAAGTGGCTGCGCGCAAAAACGATTGGGACCGCTTGATCCTATCGGGTCGGGACTGGGGTTTCCCCGCGATAATCATAAAAACCACGCTGGGTTTTGCGACCCAACCAACCTGCTTCCACATATTTCGTCAGCAGCGGGCAGGGGCGATACTTGGTATCTGCCAATCCATCGTGCAGAACATTCATGATCGCCAAACATGTGTCCAATCCAATAAAATCGGCCAGTTCAAGCGGGCCCATGGGATGATTGGCGCCCAATTTCATGGACTGATCAATCGATTGAACAGAACCCACACCTTCATAGAGCGTATAGACAGCCTCGTTGATCATAGGCATCAGGATGCGGTTCACGATGAATGCGGGAAAATCTTCAGCACTTGCCGCAGTTTTACCTAGGGAATTCACGACCTCGAGACATGAATTATACGTGTCCTGATCTGTTGCAATGCCACGAATAAGTTCAACTAACTGCATAACAGGCACCGGGTTCATAAAATGGAACCCCATGAATTTTTCAGGTCGGTCCGTGCGGCTGGCCAAGCGGGTGATCGAAATCGAAGACGTATTAGATGTTAAAATTGTTTCTGGCTTTAGATGTGGCAGCACGCTGTCAAAAATCTTTTGCTTTACGCTTTCATCTTCGGTTGCAGCCTCGATGATCAAATCCGATGTGCCCAATTCCGTTAAATCCAGCGTCGTTTTGATCCGCCCCATTGCGGCGTTGATTTCATCCTCTGAAATCTTTCCGCTGCGCTGCTGTCGGTCCATATTTTTTCTGACGCGTTCAATGGCGCGCTCTAATGCGTCTTGGTTTACATCATTCAGTAAAACGGAATAGCCAGACTGTGACAGTACATGGGCAATGCCATTCCCCATTTGACCTGCGCCAATCACACCAACAGTTTGAATCGCCATCAAATCATCCTTAGCCATGACGTTTGATGCACCATATGCCTCCATTGATGCTGCTGACAAGGCGGCAATTCAGATTTCTTGTTAGCGAATTAGAAAGAGAATCATGCGATCCCTGATTTTGGGTGAAAATTAGGTGGTGAGCTATGAGCTATGTGACGATGGACGCACGTCCAGTCGACTTTATTCTATGCCAGTATGGTAATTCAAAAAATTTGTTTCGGGGTCCGAAAAAATCTTGCAAACACTCTTATGGTGTTTGTCTGGGCGGCGCAGATACTTTTGGGGGCAAAGTTCCAGATCCCTTCAGCGCCCTATTAGAGCGTGAAATGGGCATGCCCATCCTTAATCTTGGGGCGCAGCATTCTGGTGCTGGTTTTTATACCGAAGATGATGCGATACACGAAATTATTGAAAACGCGCAGGTTATCTTTATCGAGGCCCCTAGTGTCGTAAATCAATCCAATCCGTTTTATCGCGTGCATCCAAGACGCAATGATCGATTTGTGACGGCCCTTGGCCCACTATATGATTTATTTCCCGAGGCCGACTTTGTTGAATGTCATTTTACCAAACATTTGATCACGAAACTTATCACTATTGATGCAGCACGGGCAGATATTGTTTTTCGCACTCTCCAAGACGAATGGGTCCGCAATGTAACGATAATGCGTGCACGTTGGCGCGCAAAAACTGTTGTTCATTGGTATAAAAAACCTCAAGCTTCGCAGCCCGAATTTGAATTTCCTGTTGCGGATTTGATTGGGTTTTATCCTGGGATGTATGATGCAGTGTTGCAGGCGCAGGACCACGTGGTTTCGGTACCACTTGATATGTCGCACATGCTGGCATCACAGTTGGATCATCAACAGATTGGACAGTCGTTATTGGATGCAATTGCATAATCTAATTTTTGGGCGTTTTGCACTTGAATTCCCGTGCATGGCATCGTATCCACAGCGTCGATAGGGGTATAGCTCAGCTGGTAGAGCGACGGTCTCCAAAACCGTAGGTCGCGGGTTCGAACCCTGCTGCCCCTGCCACCTTCAGGCTAATTTTCGTTCCAGTCCCACTTAACCCGCAGGCTCATCGGTACTCTTGGTGATGTGTCGATGATCGACAATCTGGGCCCGTTTGTTTCCACATCCAGAGGGTAGTTCTCTATAATGTGCGTTCCACTTAGCGCGTCGTATTGGATGCGGTCGGGCACGTCCGCTGGATCGAATTCAAAAATATATTCACGTCTGAGCGCCGGATAGGTTGCCTGTTCGACGAATAATCCTGTGTTGTTTTGGAATTCATCCTTGAATGTCACGCCAAAACTGAATTCGTAGGGATCAAACATATTCAGAATTGTTCCTGGAATAATCCTAAACGTTTGGGCATGATCGGCGTCGTCAGGTCCGTCCAATAAATTTCCAGGTGCTATCGCATCGACAAGCGAACCGTTGGCAACATATGAAAATTTGAACTCTGACAATGCGTCCCGCATCACAGTTATGTTGAGTTTATTTGTGATCCGAATGTCTTTTCGTCCAGGCAGGATTTGGCATACGCACTGAAACAGGTTCTCAAAACGATCACTTCCCTGTCCACCCACTCCGTAATGAGTTTGGTAGAGGTTCATGTCATAAAACCCATCACGCACTGTGGTCGCGCCAAATTTGGAAAGAATGTTCCGCGTGTGCAACTTTACCGTTTCGGGTGATACACTGAGGGAGGATGCAATCTCATCTCTCGTACTGCCAGACAGCAATAATGGTAAAATTTCACTTTCTGTCTTTGTGAGCTTGGGTGTAAAGTGCAAATCCGAGGGTCGCGAGATCGCACGTGCATCCATGTCTTTTCTGACGCGATTTGATGGGCTTAGGTTATCGAACTCATTTTGCGTAACGATACCAGTCCTTTCGCGCGTACAGTATAGCACAATTGGCGGTGTTTATAAATCGTGTCCGATCCGCCGTAGGTGCCAATTTTTCTCAGATCGACAGGAAATGCAGGGTTTTGGGCGTGTTTGTGATTTTTCATGGCGCTCAATGGTAACAATTCGATAGACTTCTATTGTTGTCGGTGAGCGCTAGTAACTTACTTAGATTTGGGTGCAAGTTAGGCGAAAGAAAATAATCAATATGACATTAATATCTCATCGGTAATCGTCATGCAAAACATGTGCTCTTGAAATCATCAGCTCAAAGCGATAGGTGAGCAGTGCAATTCACAGAGAGTACGCAGATGGCTACGACAAACCCATTCCAGTTTATCCAGCAGGTCCGCTCGGAAGTTTCAAAAGTGACGTGGCCGACGCGTCGCGAAGTTTTGTTGACGACAGGTATGGTTTTCGTGATGAGCGCGCTTGCCGCGACCTTCTTTGGGATCTTTGATTGGGTGTTCCGCTCGGGCCTTCAGATGCTGTGGAGCTTTTTCGCTTAAAGCAGCGAAACTTCGTTTCGTATCCGTTTTTCTGTGCAGCGCATCACAACTGTCGAAGCCGCAGTCGACCCACGCATTCTTACCTCAGTTCATCATGTAACTAGATGATTGATCGGCCTTGAAAATCGGTGGACCTGCGGCTATACGCTCCGACTAACAATTGATTGGCGTGTGACGATTCGCGTTGCACGCCGGTTTTTTTGGTGCTAACGCCGCGTGAAATCTGCGTGGTATACGCGAAATGTGGCGCAAGCCGCGGGAATAATAAGGATTTAAAAGCATATGGCAAAGCGGTGGTACTCGGTCAGTGTTCTTTCAAATTTTGAAAAGAAAATCGCCGAGCAAATTCGAACATCTGTCATCGAGGCTGGTCTAGAAGACGAGATCGAAGAAGTGTTGGTGCCCACTGAAGAAGTGATCGAAGTGCGTCGTGGGAAAAAAGTCACGACCGAGCGACGCTTTATGCCAGGGTATGTTTTGGTGCGCATGGAAATGTCTGATCAGGGGTACCACTTGATCAATTCCATGAACCGCGTCACAGGCTTCTTGGGTCCGCAAGGCCGCCCAATGCCGATGCGCGACGCAGAAGTGAATGCAATTCTGAACCGTGTTCAAGAAGGCGAAGAAGCACCGCGTACATTGCTGACATTTGAAGTCGGTGAAAAAGTTAAAGTCAACGACGGACCATTCGAAGATTTCGATGGCTTGGTGGAATTTGTTGACGATGCAAACCAGCGTTTGAAAGTGACCGTTTCTATTTTCGGTCGTGAAACGCCGGTTGAATTGGAATTTACTCAGGTCTCAAAGCAGGGCTGAGCAAATCTGTGGGAGGTAGGGTCGCCGCGGCGTCTCTTCCGGACCACACAACGTAACTTGCCCCCGCGACGCGTCAACGGGGCGTTGGAAAAGGAAGAAAGATATGGCCAAGAAATTGGTTGGTACGCTGAAGCTGCAGATCCCTGCAGGTGGCGCAAACCCATCTCCGCCCGTAGGTCCAGCATTGGGTCAGCGCGGCATCAACATCATGGAATTCTGTAAAGCGTTCAACGCGAAAACAGCCGACATGGAGCAGGGCGCACCGTGCCCAACAATCATTGAGTATTATCAGGATAAATCCTTCTCAATGGACATCAAGACACCTCCTGCGTCTTATTACCTGAAAAAAGCAGCAGGCCTTAAGCCAGTTGGTAAGCGTAACCGTCCTAAGGGTGCGGAAACACCTGGTCGTGAGGTTGCAGGTTACGTGACTGCAGCGCAGGTTCGCGAAATCGCAGAAGCAAAGATGAAAGATCTTTCTGCAAATGACGTAGAAGCGGCGATGCAAATTATCCTGGGCTCTGCGCGCTCAATCGGTATTGAGGTGAAGTAAGATGGCAAAATTGGGTAAACGTACACGCGCCGCGCGCGACGCCGTTCAGGGCAAAGACAACCTAACAGTCGAAGAAGCCGTGGCATTGGTGAAATCAAATGCGACAGCGAAATTTGACGAAACCATCGAAATCGCGATGAACCTTGGTGTTGACACACGTCACGCGGACCAAATGGTGCGCGGTGTTGTTGGTCTGCCAAACGGCACAGGTAAATCAGTTCGCGTCGCAGTTTTCGCACGTGATGCAAAAGCAGACGAAGCACGCGAAGCGGGTGCAGACGTTGTTGGTGCAGAAGATTTGATGCAAACAGTTCAGGGCGGCACAATCGAATTCGATCGTTGCATCGCGACACCTGACATGATGCCAGTTGTTGGTCGTTTGGGTAAAATCCTTGGCCCACGCAACCTAATGCCAAACCCAAAAGTTGGCACAGTGACCATGGATGTTGCTGCAGCTGTTCAGGCGGCAAAAGGCGGCGAAGTTCAGTTCAAAGCTGAAAAAGGCGGCGTTGTGCACGCAGGTGTTGGCAAAGCGTCATTCGACGAAGCCAAGCTTGTTGAAAACATCCGCGCATTCGTTGGTGCCGTTGCGAAAGCAAAACCAACAGGCGCAAAAGGTGCGTATATGAAGGGCATCACGCTAAGCTCAACAATGGGCCCAGGCGTCACAGTGAATGTGGACAACGCAGCGGCTGAGTAATAATTGCTGTATTAGACTTAAAGGGCGCGATAACCGCGCCCTTTTTTGTTTTCAACAGATCAGGATGACTTAAGTGTCTTATCTTTTTCGCTTTGCCCCCTTGGCAAAAGTAAAAGAATCCCTTATGTGACCCGTAATGCCCCAGCGTATCAAACGTCTGGGGTATTGTCTGTCCGAGACGGAGGGTAGAGGTTTCTCTATAAATCCTTCCTGAGATGGGAATGAGTAAGAATTTCACCGCAAGGCATAGCCTTCGGGTGATTTTGGCCTCGGCCCCTTATCACGGACCCCGAACGCCAAGGTTTCCTTGGCAAAACTGAGCCGGGGAGTGATCCCCAAAATTGGAGTGAAACTGTGGATAGAGCACAAAAAGAGAAAGTGGTTGAGGAACTCGGCCAAATCTTTGAAAGCTCTGGCGTTGTGGTCGTAGCCCATTACGCAGGTTTGACAGTTGCTGATATGCAAGATCTTCGCGCACGTGCACGTGCGGCCGAGGCATCTGTGCGTGTTGCCAAAAACAGGCTCGCCAAAATCGCCCTAGAGGGTAAGCCATGCGAAAGCATGACCCAATACCTAACAGGCATGACAGTGCTCACCTTCTCTGAGGACCCTGTGGCAGCTGCCAAAGTGGCCGAAGACTTCGCCAAGTCGAACGCAAAGTTCGAAATCCTTGGCGGTGCAATGGGTGAAAATGCATTGGATCGTGCTGGCGTTGAAGCGGTATCAAAAATGCCATCTCGCGAAGAGCTTATTGCGTCTATCGTGGGTTGCATTGGCGCACCTGCTTCGAACATCGCTGGCGCAATTGGCGCACCTGCAAGCAACATCGCAAGCATTCTTTCGACCATCGAAGAGAAAGCTGCATAAGCAATTTGATTACCTGCGGTGGATATACCCCATCGTTGGAACACAACCTTTAGTAACGGAAAGAGTCTAAAATGGCTGATCTGAAAAAACTAGCAGAAGAGATCGTAGGTCTAACACTGCTTGAAGCACAAGAACTAAAAACAATCTTGAAAGACGAGTACGGCATCGAGCCAGCAGCTGGCGGTGCGGTTATGGTTGCAGGCGCAGCGGGCGACGCAGGCGGTGCAGCAGCAGAAGAAAAAACAGAATTCGACGTAGTTCTGAAATCTGCAGGCGGCAACAAAATTGCAGTCATCAAAGAAGTACGCGGCATCACAGGCCTTGGTCTTAAAGAAGCAAAAGACTTGGTTGAGTCTGGCGGCAAGATCAAAGAAGGCGTTGAAAAAGCCGAAGCAGAAGACATCAAAGGCAAGCTGGAAGCAGCTGGCGCAGAGGTCGAATTGGCATAAGCCAATTTGCCAGGGAAACCTGGGCTTACAAAGCTTAGCTGGGTGCGAGTTTTCGCATCCAGCTTCGTCTGTCTTAACAAGGGCCATTTCGATTATGGCGTTTTTTAAGGCAGAGTTCAAAGATCGGGAGGCACTCTACGGGAAGTGTGCCGGGAATTGATCGAACTTGTGCTGTCTCATTGGGGAACGCGACCGGTGCCCGACGGTTTCGTGTTTCTGTTGAGAAAAGAAAGGTGACACCGACCATGGCGCAAAGCTATCTTGGCCAAAAACGTCTTCGTAAGTACTACGGTAAAATCCGCGAAGTCCTAGACATGCCGAACCTGATCGAGGTTCAAAAATCGTCTTATGATTTATTCCTGAATTCAGGTGATCAACCAGCTCCACTTGATGGAGAAGGTATCAAAGGCGTATTCCAATCGGTTTTCCCGATTAAGGATTTCAATGAAACCTCTATCCTTGAATTCGTAGGATATGATCTTGAGCATCCGAAATATGATGTTGAAGAATGTCAGCAACGCGACATGACATACAGCGCGCCGCTTAAGGTTACATTGCGTTTGATCGTGTTTGATGTTGACGAAGACACTGGCGCCAAGTCGGTGAAAGACATCAAAGAACAAGACGTATTCATGGGCGACATGCCTTTGATGACGCCAAACGGTACATTCGTTGTGAACGGCACAGAGCGTGTGATTGTTTCACAAATGCACCGTTCGCCCGGCGTATTCTTTGACCATGACAAAGGCAAAACGCACAGCTCTGGTAAGTTGTTGTTTGCTTGTCGCATCATCCCATACCGTGGATCTTGGTTGGACTTTGAATTTGACGCGAAAGATATCGTTTATGCACGTATCGACCGTCGTCGTAAATTGCCTGTCACAACGCTTCTTTATGCGCTTGGCATGGATCAAGAAAGCATCATGTCGGCCTATTATGACACTGTGTCATTCCGCCATGAAAAAGGTCGTGGATGGGTTACAAAGTTCTTCCCTGAACGTGTTCGTGGCACACGCCCAACCTATGATTTGATCGACGCCGCAACAGGTGAAGTGATCGCAGAAGCGGGTAAGAAAGTCACACCGCGCGCTGTGAAAAAATTGATCGAAGAGGGTGCGGTTACGGATCTGTTGATCCCATTCGATCACATCGTCGGAAAATTCGTCGCCCAAGACATCATCAACGAAGAAAACGGTGCAATCTACGTTGAAGCAGGTGATGAACTAACTGTTGAGTATGACAAAGACGGTCAGTTGATCGGCGGCACATTGAAAGATCTGTTGGACGCAGGGTTCACGGATATTCCAGTGTTGGACATCGACAACGTGAACGTGGGTGCATACATCCGCAACACAATGGCGCAAGATAAGAACATGAACCGCGAAACTGCGCTTCTTGATATTTATCGCGTGATGCGCCCAGGTGAGCCGCCCACGGTTGATGCGGCCTCTGGACTATTTGACACGCTATTCTTTGATCACGAACGCTATGACCTATCAGCGGTTGGTCGTGTGAAAATGAACATGCGTTTGGCATTGGATGCCGAAGATACACAACGTACCCTTCGTTCAGAGGACATTGTTTCTTGTATCAAAGCATTGGTTGAACTGCGTGATGGCAAGGGTGAGGTTGACGATATCGACCACCTTGGCAACCGTCGTGTGCGTTCTGTTGGTGAATTGATGGAAAACCAATATCGTGTTGGCTTGCTACGCATGGAGCGCGCGATCAAAGAGCGTATGTCCAGTGTTGAAATCGACACTGTCATGCCACAGGATTTGATCAACGCGAAACCCGCAGCTGCGGCAGTGCGCGAATTCTTTGGTTCATCACAGCTATCGCAGTTTATGGACCAGACAAACCCATTGTCCGAAGTAACGCACAAGCGTCGCTTGTCTGCGTTGGGCCCAGGCGGTCTAACACGCGAGCGTGCAGGTTTTGAGGTACGTGACGTTCACGCCACGCACTACGGTCGTATGTGTCCAATTGAAACGCCAGAAGGTCCAAACATTGGTTTGATCAACTCTTTGGCAACATTCGCACGCGTCAACAAATACGGCTTTATCGAAACACCCTATCGTAAGGTTGTTGATGGTAAGGTGACGGATGACGTGTCCTACATGTCAGCGACAGAAGAAATGCGTCACACAGTTGCGCAGGCCAACGCGACATTGGACGCAGACGGCAACTTTATCAATGAATTGGTATCAACACGTCAAAACGGCGACTATACACTTGCGCCGCGTGAAAATGTTGACCTGATCGACGTTAGCCCGAAACAGTTAGTTTCGGTTGCTGCCTCCTTGATTCCGTTCTTGGAAAACGATGACGCGAACCGCGCATTGATGGGTTCAAACATGCAACGTCAGGCTGTTCCGTTATTGCGTGCCGAGGCACCATTGGTTGGTACGGGTATCGAAGGCGTTGTTGCACGCGATTCTGGTGCGGCGATTATGGCGAAACGTGGCGGTATTGTTGATCAAATCGATGCGCAGCGTATCGTTATCCGTGCAACCAGCGATCTTGAGCTGGGTGACGCGGGTGTTGATATTTATCGCATGCGCAAATTCCAACGTTCAAACCAAAACACATGTATCAACCAGCGCCCATTGGTGAAGGTTGGTCAAACTGTTGGTAAGGGCGAAGTGATTGCAGATGGTCCATCGACCGACATGGGTGAATTGGCCCTTGGTAAAAACGTGGTTGTCGCGTTTATGCCTTGGAACGGTTACAACTATGAGGACTCGATCCTAATTTCCGAACGCATCGCACAAGATGACGTATTCACATCCGTTCACATCGAAGAATTCGAAGTGGCCGCGCGTGATACGAAATTGGGCCCAGAGGAAATCACACGTGATATTCCAAACGTAGGTGAAGAAGCCCTTCGCAACTTGGACGAAGCGGGTATCGTTTACATCGGTGCTGATGTTCAACCAGGTGACATTTTGGTGGGTAAAATCACACCAAAAGGCGAAAGCCCAATGACACCAGAAGAAAAACTTCTTCGCGCGATCTTTGGTGAAAAGGCTTCTGATGTTCGTGATACATCATTGCGCGTGAAACCAGGTGACTACGGTACTGTGGTTGAGGTTCGTGTCTTTAACCGTCACGGTGTTGAAAAAGACGAACGTGCATTGCAGATCGAGCGTGAAGAGGTGGAACGCCTTGCACGCGACCGTGATGATGAATTGGTCATTTTGGACCGCAACATCTATGCGCGTCTTGAAAATCTGATCATGGGCAAAACTGCGGTCAAAGGTCCAAAGGGCGTTGCAGCGAATTCTGAAATCACAGAAGAGCTGTTGTCGTCTTTGACGCGTGGCCAGTGGTGGCAGTTGGCGCTTGCGGATGAGCAGGACGCACAGATTGTTGAGGCCCTTCATGAACAGTATGAGGCACAAAAACGCGCCCTAGACGCACGTTTTGAAGATAAGGTCGAAAAAGTCCGTCGTGGCGACGATCTTCCTCCTGGTGTTATGAAAATGGTCAAGGTGTTTATCGCTGTGAAGCGTAAGCTTCAGCCAGGTGATAAAATGGCGGGTCGTCACGGAAACAAAGGTGTGATTTCACGCGTTGTTCCGATGGAGGACATGCCATTCCTAGCGGATGGTACACCTGTTGACTTCTGTTTGAACCCACTGGGCGTTCCATCACGGATGAACGTGGGTCAGATTTTGGAAACACACATGGGTTGGGCCGCACGCGGTCTGGGCCTAAAAGTGGATGACGCGATCCAAGAGTATCGTCGCAGTGGGGATCTAACACCCGTTCGCGAAGCGATGCGCATCGCCTATGGCGAAGATGTCTATGACGAAGGCATCACTGGCATGGACGAGGATCAGTTGGTCGAAGCGGCGGGCAATGTTGCACGCGGCGTTCCAATTGCGACACCTGTTTTTGACGGTGCACGCGAAGCGGACGTTAACGACGCATTGGTGCGCGCAGGATTTGATCAATCAGGTCAGTCAGTTCTATTTGACGGTCGTACAGGCGAACAATTCAGCCGCCCAGTGACTGTTGGTGTGAAGTATCTATTGAAACTGCACCACTTGGTAGACGACAAAATCCACGCCCGTTCAACAGGCCCATACTCACTTGTTACGCAGCAGCCATTGGGTGGTAAAGCCCAGTTCGGTGGTCAGCGCTTTGGTGAGATGGAAGTTTGGGCATTGGAAGCATATGGCGCAGCCTACACGTTGCAAGAGATGCTGACAGTGAAATCAGACGATGTTGCTGGACGGACCAAAGTCTATGAATCGATTGTTAAGGGTGAAGACAACTTTGAGGCGGGGATCCCAGAATCCTTTAACGTTCTCGTCAAAGAAGTCCGCGGCCTTGGCCTAAATATGGAGCTCCTGGATGCAGAGGACGAGGAATAAGGGCCATCCCTTATTCCCCACCCCTTCGTCCCTAATTTGAGGAAATCAAAATGAACCAGGAAATCACAACAAACCCATTCAACCCGCTAGCGTCTCCAAAGATGTTTGATGAAATCAAAGTTTCTTTGGCCTCACCCGAGCGGATTTTGTCATGGTCATACGGCGAAATCAAAAAGCCAGAGACCATCAACTATCGTACGTTCAAACCAGAGCGTGACGGCCTATTCTGTGCACGTATCTTTGGCCCAACCAAAGATTACGAATGTCTGTGCGGAAAATATAAGCGCATGAAATATCGCGGCGTTGTCTGCGAAAAATGTGGTGTTGAAGTTACTCTTCAAAAGGTGCGTCGTGAACGCATGGGCCACATCGAATTGGCCTCACCCGTTGCACACATCTGGTTCCTGAAATCACTGCCATCTCGTATCGGTTTGATGCTGGATATGACATTGCGTGATTTGGAACGTGTTCTTTATTTCGAAAACTATGTGGTTATCGAACCTGGCCTGACCGATCTGCAATACGGTCAGATGCTAAGCGAAGAAGAATACATGGACGCGCAGGACACCTATGGTATGGACGCGTTCACCGCGAACATCGGTGCCGAAGCGATCCGTGAAATGTTGGCGCAAATCGACCTTGAAGCCGAGGCAGAGCAGCTGCGTGCTGAGCTGAAAGAGGCGACTGGCGAACTAAAACCAAAGAAGATCATTAAGCGTCTAAAGGTTGTCGAAAGCTTCCTTGAATCAGGCAACCGTCCAGAATGGATGATCTTGACAGTTGTACCTGTGATCCCACCAGAATTGCGCCCATTGGTGCCGCTGGATGGGGGTCGTTTTGCGACGTCTGATTTGAACGACCTTTATCGTCGTGTGATCAACCGTAACAACCGTCTAAAGCGTCTGATTGAACTGCGCGCACCTGACATCATCGTGCGTAACGAAAAACGGATGTTGCAGGAATCTGTTGATGCGTTGTTTGACAATGGCCGTCGTGGTCGTGTCATTACAGGTTCGAACAAGCGTCCATTGAAATCGCTTTCAGACATGCTGAAGGGTAAGCAGGGTCGTTTCCGTCAGAACCTTTTGGGGAAACGCGTCGACTTCTCTGGTCGTTCTGTGATTGTGACGGGTCCCGAGTTGAAACTGCATCAATGTGGTTTGCCCAAGAAAATGGCGCTCGAACTGTTTAAACCCTTCATCTATAGCCGCCTTGAGGCCAAAGGTCTGTCATCAACTGTGAAACAGGCCAAGAAATTGGTTGAAAAAGAGCGTCCAGAGGTTTGGGATATTCTGGATGAAGTGATCCGCGAACACCCCGTTCTTTTGAACCGTGCGCCGACACTTCACCGTTTGGGCATTCAGGCGTTTGAACCGGTGCTGATCGAAGGCAAAGCGATCCAGCTTCACCCACTTGTCTGTTCTGCGTTTAACGCGGACTTTGACGGCGACCAAATGGCGGTTCACGTTCCATTGAGCCTTGAGGCACAATTGGAAGCGCGCGTTTTGATGATGTCAACGAACAACGTTCTGTCACCTGCAAACGGTGCGCCGATTATCGTTCCATCACAGGACATGATCTTGGGCCTATACTACACCACAATCATGCGTGAAGGCATGAAGGGTGAAGGTATGGTCTTTGGCTCAATCGAAGAAGTGCAATACGCACTAGATTCAGGAGCGGTTCACCTGCACGCCAAAATCACGGCGCGTATTCCGCAAGTGGACGAACACGGCAATGATGTGGTTAAGCGTTACGAAACCACACCGGGACGTGTACGTATTGGTGCGTTGCTGCCGAAAAACGCGAAGGCACCGTTTGACCTTGTGAACAACCTATTGCGTAAAAAGGACGTTCAGCGCGTCATTGACACGGTTTACCGTTACTGTGGTCAAAAGGAATCTGTGATCTTCTGTGATCAGATCATGACCATGGGTTTCCGTGAAGCGTTCAAGGCGGGTATTTCGTTTGGTAAGGATGACATGGTTATCCCGAACGACAAATGGGATATCGTTGAAGAAACACGTGACCAAGTAAAAGACTTTGAACAACAGTACATGGACGGCCTGATCACACAGGGCGAAAAGTACAACAAAGTTGTTGATGCATGGTCAAAGTGTAACGACAAAGTCACCGATGCGATGATGAACACGATCTCGGCACCTGGTCAGGATGACAATGGCGCAGAGAACGAACCAAACTCTGTTTACATGATGGCGCACTCTGGTGCGCGGGGTTCTGTCACCCAAATGAAGCAGTTGGGCGGTATGCGTGGTTTGATGGCCAAGCCGAACGGCGACATTATCGAAACGCCGATCATCTCAAACTTTAAAGAAGGTTTGACGGTTCTTGAGTACTTTAACTCAACCCACGGTGCGCGTAAGGGTCTGTCAGATACGGCGTTGAAAACGGCGAACTCTGGTTACCTAACACGTCGTTTGGTTGACGTGGCGCAGGACTGTATCGTTCGCGGAAATGACTGTGGCACTGAAAACTCAATCACAGCAGAACCTGCCGTGAATGATGGTGAAGTGATCGCAACGCTTGCGGAACGTGTCTTGGGCCGTGTCGCTGCCGAAGATATCATGCGTCCTGGAACGGACGAAGTCATCGTCGCCAAAGGCGAGTTGATCGACGAATTGATGTCAGATGCGATTGATGAGGCAGGTGTTGCCTCTGCACGTATCCGCAGCCCATTGACCTGTGACGCAGACGAAGGTGTGTGTGCCAAGTGTTATGGCCGTGACCTTGCACGCGGTACAATCGTGAACGTGGGTGAGGCTGTTGGCATCATCGCGGCACAATCCATCGGTGAACCAGGTACACAGCTAACCATGCGTACATTCCACATCGGTGGTGTTGCGCAGGGTGGCCAGCAATCGTTCCAAGAGGCATCGCAACCAGGTAAGATCGAATTCGAAAACGAAGCGATTCTGGAAAACGCGAATGGCGAAATCTTGGTCATGAGCCGCAACATGAAGTTGCGCATCATGGATGAACACGGTGAAGAGCGTGCATCGCACAAGCTGAGCTATGGTTCAAAATTATTCGTCAAAGCGGGCGATACAATCGAACGCGGCGCAAAACTGTTCGAATGGGATCCATATACATTGCCGATCATCGCGGAAAAGGATGGTATGGCGAAACATGTGGACCTTGTGAACGGTATCGCGGTTCGTGAAGAAACCGATGACGCAACTGGCATGACACAGAAAATCGTTGTTGATTGGCGTGCGGCGCCACGCGGCAATGATTTGAAACCTGAAATCATCTTGGTGGGTGATGATGGCGAACCTGTTCGCAATGACGCGGGTGCACCGATCACATACCCAATGTCTGTAGATGCGATTTTGTCTGTTGAGGACGGATCAAAAATCCGCGCAGGTGATGTATTGGCACGTATTCCACGTGAAGGTGCCAAAACCAAAGACATTACAGGTGGTCTGCCACGCGTTGCGGAACTGTTCGAAGCACGTCGTCCAAAAGATCACGCAATCATCGCGGAAATCGATGGTTACGTTCGCTTTGGCCGCGACTACAAGAACAAGCGCCGTATCTCGATCGAACCATCAGATGAGACACGTGAACCAGTCGAATACATGGTGCCAAAAGGCAAGCACATCCCAGTCGGCGAGGGCGATTTCGTCCAAAAAGGCGACTACATCATGGATGGCAACCCTGCACCTCATGACATCCTCGCGATTATGGGTGTTGAGGCCTTGGCCAACTATATGATCGACGAAGTTCAGGATGTTTATCGCCTGCAAGGTGTGAAGATCAACGATAAGCACGTTGAAGTGATCGTGCGTCAAATGCTTCAGAAATATGAAATTTTTGACAGCGGTGATACGACACTTCTGAAAGGCGAACATGTTGATCGTGCCGAGTTTGACGCTGCGAATGAAAAAGCGCTGTCAAAAGGCGGTCGTGCCGCGACAGGTGAACCAATTCTATTGGGTATTACCAAAGCGTCACTGCAAACGCGTTCGTTCATCTCTGCAGCGTCGTTCCAGGAAACAACGCGCGTTCTAACCGAGGCATCTGTCCAAGGTAAGCGTGATAAGTTGATCGGTCTGAAAGAGAACGTTATTGTTGGACGCTTGATCCCGGCGGGTACAGGTGGCGCAACACAACGCGTACGTCGTATCGCGACGGATCGTGACAATGTCGTGATCGAGGCACGTCAGGAAGAGGCGCAGCAGGCGGTCGCAATCGCGGCACCGACTGATGATCAGCCAGACGTCGAATAAGACGAACAAATATGAATTGAAAAGGCGTCGCATGCGGCGCCTTTTTCTTTTTGCCCCTTTTCTTGGTGAAAAAATCGCTGCACAGTCGGCAAAAACACGGGTCCATCCATGACAGATAATCAACGCGGCGCGACGTTCATGATGCTTAGCATGGCGGCATTCGTTTTGAATGACACCTTTGTGAAATTGCTTGGTGGGCACATCCCTTTGTTCGAGATTCTTTTTCTGCGCGGGATCG
>OAPD01000030.1_pt1 | contig 15555 bp, 15 predicted proteins | sample 1516291 | NCBI WGS metagenome assembly OAPD01 (sample SAMEA3275590, study PRJEB22092) | marine metagenome | biome: marine biome; feature: surface water; material: 00002010 | collected 2014-06-21T10:43:00+00 | depth 1 m
AACTAAATTAAAAAAAATTTAACTTTCTAATATATCATTTTCAATTAACAGAAAAAATTCATCAAATACTAAATTGGATAGATTTTACCGTTTTGATTGAAATAGAATATTCTTTCTAAGATGAGGAATCAACAAAAAACGCACTTATAATTTGATATAATCTATCTTCAATCTATTTAGAATAGGTAGACAATCTATTTAGATTTACTTATTATAGAATTATCGCATAAAGCTTATGCCTAGTAATTGGTCAAAAATAAGAGATGAATGGCTTGATAGAACCGCGGTTGCGAAAGATGATGCTAAATGGGCATTAGAAGCTTTAATTAATTCTGAAGAAGAGTTATTTGAAATAGAACAAAAAATAAAGAATAAAGAGGACGCTATAAGCCAAGTAAAATTTTTGAAGAAAAAGGTTAAAGAAACTATTTCCTCTAAAGAAATTAGTCTCGATGATATTGCATTAAATACTTCAAATTCAAACAAAGTACAGATCTCAGTACCATCAAATCTTACTTATCTTTTGAAAGTTTGGGCAGCAGCAGAAGGAAGAGATCTATCAAGTGTTGCTTTTCAATGTTTAGAAACTGGTATAAGGGAAATGAAAAGCAAAGGTTCAATACCTTCAATAGCAGTAAATAGATATGACTCGGCCTGTCAAAAGAGGATTGCACTAGCAGAAGTAAACAATCTATTGGAGAAATACGAATTAGCTCAGGATGAAATCAAATAATTATGAATAACAGAAAAATCATTAAAGGATACAAAACATTAATATCATCAAGATTTAATGTAGATACTTCTGTAGATAAATTCAAAGATGGAATAATTTATACTCTTTATTCTGATGAATTTAATTCACTTAAAGTTGGTTTTGCTGAAAATGATAAGGTTCTAGAAAAAAAATTATCAAGTGAAGCATTGATATTATTGGATATGAAAAAAGGCAAAAAGAAAGATCTATGTTTATTAATAACCACTCTAAATGAACTTGGCATCAAATATTCAGACAATTTTTATTTCAAATACTCAGGTTCTTTAATGAAACATTTATCTACTTTAGGTTGGCCTGTTGGAAGATCACTTTATAAACAAAGAAAGATTAAAAAAGAACTTGTATGTGCATAAATTTAAATGTAATCGCACTCTAAAGTTTCTCTGGTTTCTCTATTTGTAATTGGATTAGTTCCAGTAGCACTTTCACAAAATTTCCTAATAATATCTTTTGGCAAAAAAACATTTGTGAAGTCTGCGCCTTGTATTTTTACATTTTCAAACTGGGTACTATAAGCAAAAGAATCCTCCAAGTTAGTATTTGATAAATCTGTTCCATCTAAAACAGCCGAGTCTAAAGTTACTTCTCTTAAGTTGGAGTTACTTAAATTAGTATCTTTCAATTTTGCTCCATAAAGAGTCGCATTTTGGAGCTCACAACCTGACAAATTTGCGTCTTGTAAATCAGTCAAATAGAAAGTTGCTCCTTTTAAATCAGATCCAGAAAAATCAGCCCCTACCAAAGATTGTTTACCATAATCCAACGCAGCGAAGCTTCTAGAAGGGAGGGTTAAAACAACTATTAAAAAAGTTAAAATTATAAATCTCATTTGTTTGAGTAGTATTTCAATAAATTCTAACTTCTTAAGCTGAAATCTAAAAATTAATTATTTACTGAATGCTATATTTATTGAAATAGCAAATCACGAAATAGGTTTTGGATATAAGTCCTTATGATGCAATTGTTGTTGGTTCTGGAGCTACAGGAGGAATAGCAGCACTTACATTGGCAGAACAAGGGATCAAAGTTTTAGTAATAGAAGCAGGGCCTCAAGTTAAAAGGCATGAAGCTAGTAATCATGAGCCAAAAAGTACATTAAAAAGATTATCAGGAGTTTTAACAAAAAAACATGCCAATCAATGCCAACATCCTGGTTATTGGAAAAATAATCCTGACTTATATTCAAATGAATTGAAGCATCCTTATGACTTCCCAAAAAAAAAGCCATTTCTTTGGACACAAGGTAAACAATATGGGGGGAGATCATTAACTTGGGGAGGCATAACATTAAGACTTTCCTCAGAAGACTTTCATCCGGCTAAAAAAGACGGATTCGGGCCAAACTGGCCTATTTCATACGAAGAAATTTCCCCGCACTACGATTTTATTGAAAATTTCTGCGGAATTTATGGACGAAAAGATGATATCAAGGAGGTCCCAAACGGTAAATATATTGGTGAAATTCCTCTTACAGAAAACGAAAATGTTTTTGGCAGCAAAGTTAAATCAAAATTAAACTATCCATTTATCCAATCAAGAGGATTTGACCGTAATTCATCTGTAAAAGAAAAAAATTGGCCCAAGTCCTCGAGCGTAGGAAGCTCTTTAAAAAAAGCTTTAGATACTGGAAATGTACAAATAATCTCTAATTACCTAGTGGAGTCTTTTGAGATTAACAAGATAACAGAGCTTGCCTCAAAACTAACGATTGTAAACCTAGAAAATGGACACAAAGAAGTATTGGATTGTGATTTAATTCTTCTTTGCGCATCAACAATTTCAACACTGAGAATACTACTGAACTCAGAATACAAATCAAATTCCTCAGGGTTTAAAGATAATTCTGGGAAATTAGGTAAATACCTAATGGATCACATATCTATCTGTAGATTTTTTTCAGTCCCAAAAACAAAAAACTCAGATAAACCAGTAGATAATCCTCCCGATCTTTCTGGAGCAGGCAGCTTCTTTATTCCATTTGGTTCAAATTTACCAAAAATTGACGACATAAATTTCCATAGAGGTTATGGAATCTGGGGGGCAATTGATAGATTAGGGATACCTAAATTTTTACAAAAAGACGCAAACAAATCCATTGGCTTTCTTATCGCCCATGGTGAAGTCCTTCCTAGAGAGAAAAACTCAGTTTCTCTCTCAAGAAAAACAGATGAATGGGGAATACCAATTCCCTACATTGAATTCGAATGGAGCGAGAATGAGTTAAATATGGCAAAACATATGGAAAAAACAATACAAAAATCAGTCAAAGCTGCAAATGGGAAAATAAAAAATATTGATGAACTAATGAATATTCCATTAGGGAGTTTATTTACAAAAAATTTGATAGCACTTTCAGATAGTCCTCCTCCTCCTGGATATTATATTCATGAGGTAGGGGGAGCACCAATGGGGTTAAATGAAGAAAATAGCGTAGTTGATACTTTTAACAGATTGTGGAGATGTAAGAATGTACTGGTACTAGATGGAGCATGCTGGCCCACATCATCTTGGCAAAGCCCCACACTTACAATGATGGCCTTGAGTAGAAGAGCCTGTTTAAATATTAAAAAGACTTAGAGGGTGTAAATAATTGATTTAAATAAATTTCTGAGACAGAATTATCTGTACATCCGTTTTGAACGAGAAAAGTAGCTAATGCTGAATTTATAAGCTTATATTGATCCCAAGTTGGGTTACTTAATACGAAATCTTTCATAGTGTTATAAAGAGTTTCTGAAAGCTCTGTTTCTAAAGAGACTTTATTTGAAGAGCACTCTACGAGTTTCTTATCAGTTAAATTTGTTTGGTTGATTTGATCCATAAATTTATTTTCTACATCAACAATAATGATATTTTTCTCTAAAAATATCAAGAAAAATCTTCTGGTAAACTTTTCAAATTATCAAATAAGACTCATGTTATAAGTAGGTTTTTAAAAAACTTCTTTTTCAAATAAGGAAATTGAATAGATCTTAAAAAAAAGTCAACAATAATGTTGAAGTCCTGTTTTTTTTGAAAAATACTGCCATTTCTAATCCAGTGTGGATTTGGACGTGGAAAACAACCTGCAAATTGTGGAAAATCTAGCTCAAAATACTTTCACGATTTTATATTAAGAATACTTATATATACTGAGTCTATTAAGACTTAGTCGAGAAAGAGACAGGTGATTCATTGATTTCAACGGATTTTCTTAAGATTTAGTCTTTATTAGGCAAGCGAAGCGTGACAGGTCCTAAAGGGTGTTTTGAATTTGGATAAATACTGTGGTGATGGTGATGGTGATTATGTTCATGTTGATGAGCCTCTACATGTTCATGTTCTAAGTAATCACCTCCTCCTGAATTTGATTTTTCTTGGTTATGAGTTGGTATTTGATTTTGTATTTCACAAGCACCATTACATTCAGGATCACATAAATCACAGCTGATACCCAAGCCCTCTACATGGTCATGATGACTTTCTTGTACCATTCCAACTTCTTTTTCAAAGCCAAATAAATTTGATCTATATTTACAAGTTGAGCAATTCATAAAATTATTACCTTCGTTATTAAGAATCTCTTCAATCCTTTCTACAAAAGTGTCGACCACATAAGACTGTGACGAAAGATATTTTGCATGTATAAATGAAATATTTGGATTATTAATCGCAACTAAATCACTTTGCCTTTTTATTCTTGTAACAAGGACACCTGAGAAAAGGAAATAAGGGAAAACAATTATATTTTTATAACCAAGTCTCACAACATTTTTCAAGCCAGGTTCAACAAGAGGGAAAGTTACTCCAGAAAAAACTGTTTCCCCCCACCCTAAACCAATACCCTCTACGATCATTCTCGTAATTTTTGAAACATTGGAATTCGCATCTGGGTCAGAAGAACCTCTACCAACAACAACTAATAATGATTCTTCAGGTTTGAGTGTATTATTTTGTTTAAATACATCTTTAACTCTTTCACAAGCTGCACTAATCATTAAATTATTAATACCTAATTCTCTTCCATAAATTATTTCAATACCTGTTTTACTTGAATAATTCATAAGCAAGCTAGGTATATCATTTTTCACATGGCCAGCAGCGAAAAGCATTGCGGGTATTGCAATTACTTTTTTTATAGAAAGATCTTTTAACTTGTCTAAAGCATCAACAATCGAAGGTTTAGCAAATTCCAAGAAACCATATTCAACTAAAAAGTTTGGATATCTTTTTTGGATGAAATTAGTTAATTCTTGAAATTCAGTAATGGCTAGTTTATTTCTACTCCCATGTCCACAGATAAGTATCGCGACTTGATTATTTAACTTCAAATCTAAATTATCCAAATTCAAATTATTACTTATACCATAATAGTAAAGAACAATATCATGTAGTGAAAAATAATAATAACTTGCTTGAAGTTCCAAATATCAACTCAAAGGATGCAAAATTAAAGAAATTAATTTATGACGTGGATGAATCCTTATTTAATGAGGATAACTATTCTTACGAAAAATTCGAGCACCTTTGCGTATGTAGTGGAGGTACAACCTCTAGCTGTGCAAAAAATGGTTTTACAACTCTTGATCTAAGAAAAAATCACAGCAAAATTCATCTAGATAGAAAAACCAATTTAGTAACAATTGGAGGTGGTGTAATAATGGGGGATCTATTAAATCATTTACAAAAATATAATCGAAGTTTTCCAATCGGACTTTCTAAACTTCCTGGAGCAGGCTATATACTTACTGGTGGAGTAAGCCCGCTCAGTAGAACCTACGGATTAGCCATTGATAATATTGAATCAATAAAAGGTTTCTTGGGTAATGGCACATTTATTTCTTTAAAAAAAAATCAAATAAATCCAGAAGAACAATTGATTTGGGAAGCAATTAAAGGCGCAGCACCCTTCTTTTCAATTATTACCGAAATAGAACTTAAGACTATCCAATCTAATCCAATTAAGGTTATTGAAGGATTTGTAAATCTAAATGAACTTTCAGAAATAATAAAACTATCAGAGGAATTTCCAGAAAATATTAGTCTTCAATGGATTTATGCCCAAAAAATTTATATATATATTTTTGCTGAACTCAAAAATAATTTAGAGGATAAAAGAACAGAAGAATACTTAATGCTTCTAGACAAATTTCCTGCTCTAGAAAAACAATTTTATGAGAACTTTAACAAAATAAATTTCTTCCCAAAGGAATTGAATTTATATGAGCTGAATGCAAATAACCATTCTGAGGTAATTAGTCTTCTTGGAGAAGATTTAAAAAATGATATCCCAATTTTCATAAAATGTTTGGATGAAATAATGGATAATAAACCTAATAATTCCTGTTACATTGCTTCTCAACAATTAGGTTGCAAAACTAAAAAGTTAAATCATGGCTCAAGCTTTTTTGTTCATAGAAAAAGCACTTGGAAACCATGGATATATGCATCATGGAAAAAAAATGATCTTCAAGAAAAAGAAGTCGCTTTGGAATGGATTTATAAATCGTGGAGCAAACTAAAAAAGTTTTATCCAAATATTCACTTAGCCCAATTGCATAATCATTTGAATTCCCATGATGAAGAAATTATATTAGCCTTTGGAGATAGAATGAATGAATTAAAAACTTTAAAGAATATTTTTGACCCACAAGGTATTTTGCCTCCTTTATGAGGTAACTTCTTAATTATAAAGAAACTTAAAATGTCAAATTTCTCAAGATATTTATCTAAAAATTGGTTAGATGATCCAAAGTCAAATATTCTCTCTGGCTTAGTTGTTGCTTTTGCAATGATCCCAGAAGCAATTGCTTTTTCAGGTATAGCTGGTGTAGATCCTAAAGTTGGCCTTTTTGGTGCATTTTGCTTATCTATAACAATTGCGATTGTTGGAGGAAGAAGGGGGATGATCACTTCAGCTACAGGTTCAACAGCTCTTTTGATGACTGGACTTGTTGCTTATGGAGAATCACAAGCTCCTGGATTAGGAGTCCCATATCTTATTGCAGCTGGAATATTAACTGGAATTTTCCAAATTCTTTGGGGATATTTAAGACTTGCCTACCAAATGCGATTCGTGCCAACGGGAGTATTAAGTGGATTTGTAAATGCACTGGCACTTTTAATATTTCAAGCACAACTACCTCAGTTAGGAATAGGTATTAAAGAATCAAAAGGATTAGTTGAACAAACTATAAGTCAATATCCAGTTAACTCTCAGATTCCAGTAGTTTGGATTCTTGTAATCCTAGGATTAGTAATTATCTATGGGCTTCCAAAAATCACAAAAGTAGTCCCATCTCAACTTATCGCAATAGTAGTAATTACTCTTATAAGCATATTCTTTAATCTAGATGTCCCAACAGTTAGCGATTTGGGTAAATTACCTGATGGATTACCAAGTATTTCTCTTCCTTTTGGATCAATAGAAAATGGGAAAGTACCTTTTAGTCTTGAAACATTAGGAATTATTTTACCGACTTCACTTGCAATATCTCTCGTGGGTTTAATGGAAACCTTTTTAACTCAAGACATTTTAGACGATGTAACTGATACAAGTTCTAATAAAAATAAAGAAGCAAGAGGACAGGGAATCGCAAATATTGTGGCATCCTTATTTGGTGGAATGGCAGGATGTGCCTTAGTTGGGCAATCTGTTATGAATACTGAAAATGGTGGTAAATCTAGATTATCAACCCTCTCCTCAGGTATATCTCTACTAATTATGATTATCCTCTTGAAGTCTTGGATTGGAGCAATACCAATGGCTGCTTTAGTAGCAATCATGATAACGATCGCAATAAGTACAGCAGATATAAATGGATTAAAAAATATTAGAAAGATACCTAAAAGTGATACTGCAGTAATGCTTATGACTTTTGCGGTTACAATGCTGACAAAACCTCATAATCTTGCACTTGGAGTTATTGCAGGAGTTGCATTAGCTGCAATTCTATTCAGCAGAAAAGTTGCGAAAGTTATAACTGTCTCAAGAGCGAAAAAAGATAATTTGACTACCTACAAAGTAAAAGGACAATTATTTTTTGTAAGTAAAATTTATTTTTTACAAGGATTTGATATTCATGAACATCCAGAAAATATTGTAATTGATATGTCTTTAGCTCATATTTGGGATCAAAGTGGCGTTGTTGCTCTTGAGCAAATTATTAGAAAATTCCAGAATGGTGGTTCTAAAGTTGAAATTGTAGGATTAAATAAAGAAAGTCTTAACTTATTTGAAAGACTAGGTGGTATAGAAAGCGCTCATTAAAAAAGTTAATTAAGACTAACTTGTTGATAACAAAACCAAAGCCATTGCTGAAAAAGCAAATTCCTATGAGATCTCCAAGCGGTTTTTGAACTATTTAGATCAAAATTTTCAGGAGGAGGAACATCTCCCTTTTCTTTGTCTCTTTCAATTTCACTAATAATTCTATGCACCGTATATTCAGGATGACCTAAATGCATAAGTTGTTTTTGATCATTAGATTCAAATATTGTATATCCAACGTTTTCTCCATAAGCCAACAAATTCAATTTCCCTTCTTTTTGGGCCTTCTCCATTTCCAAATCTGGTAATCCAGCAAATCTACTTTGAGGACAAATAAATTCATCATCTTGTGTACCCATCAAAGGGTGTCCAGGAACAAGACTTTTTAAAGGGAATACCCCAAATAATTTCCTATCAAAAACTTTCTTATCGACCCCTGCCAAATAAGCCAGCGCAAAGCCAGCCCAACATAATCCAAGAGTACTCGCACAAGAATTTCTGGCTTCATTTACAATTTTCACAAATTCATCCCAATACTTAACCTCCTCAAAGGCTAGGTGCTCAATAGGTGCTCCAGTAATAATGATTCCATCTAACGGTTCTGGATTATTTGCTTCTTCCCAAGTTATGTATAGATTATTTAGATGATTAAGATCCCATGTTTTATAAGAGTGAGTTTTAAGCTTTATCCAAACTGGCTCAATTTGAAGAGGAGATAAACCAAGTGGATGTAGTAAGTTAAATTCATACTGCTTGCCAAGAGGCATTATATTCAAAATACCAATCCTAAGAGGACGTATATCCTGTCTTTTTGCCAATTCTGGTTCGATCCAAGATATATGATTTTTCTCAACATCACTAATCTTGTGATAGTTACTAGGAATTATTAAAGCCAATAAATCTCCTTTCCTATGTGATTTGTGAAAGTGCTTGTTCGAAATCTGCTTTTATATCATCAATATGCTCAATTCCTACAGAAACTCTTACCATCGTGGGAGTAACACCTGCAGATAATTGTTCTTCTTCAGATAATTGCTGATGAGTTGTTGAAGCAGGATGAATTACTAATGTTTTTGAATCACCTACGTTAGCAAGGTGGCTCGCTAATTTTAAGGAATCAATAAACTTTACTGCATTTTCATAACCCCCATTGAGAGAGAACATAAGCATGCAACCCATTCCCCTTCCAGTAGTATATTTTTTGGCACTAGAGTAATATGGATCAGATTCTAGGCCAGGATAATTAACACTACTTACATTAGAATTAGAATCTAACCATTTTGCTAATTCAAGAGCATTAGAAGTTTGTCTTTCTATTCTTAAACTTAGAGTTTCCAAACCCTGCAATAGCAAGAAAGAATTAAAAGGACTTTGAGCTGATCCCCAGTCTCTGAGGCATTCAAGTCTTGCTCTTAACGCAAAAGCTATATTTCTGTTATCAGGTACTCCCAAAGATTTGCAGATATCACTACCGAAACCAAAAGCGTCCCAATGAACGAGCCCATGATAAGCAGCGCTTGGCTCACTCATTAGTGGGAATTTACCATTTCCCCAATCAAAGGTTCCGGCATCAACAATAACCCCACCGATGCTTGTTCCATGTCCACCGATCCATTTTGTTGCACTTTCTACAACAACATCGGCTCCAAAATCAATTGGTCTTATTAAAGCACCACCAGCACCAAGGGTATTATCCACTATTAAGGGAATTCCATTTTCCTTCGCCAAAGCAGAGAGTCCCTCAAAATCTGGGATGTTGAATCGAGGATTTCCCATTGATTCGACATATATTGCTTTGGTTTTATCATCAATTTTATTTCTAAAACTATCGATACTATCACCATCTGCAAATTTAACTTCTATTCCTAATCTTGGAAATTGTACTTTAAATTGATTGTAGGTCCCACCATATAGAAAAGATGTAGAGACAAAATTATCCCCTGCTGTCATGCAGTTCACGATTGCCAAGAATTGAGCAGCTTGACCTGAGGATGTTGCAAGTGCTGCCATACCTCCCTCCAAAGCTGCCATCCTTTTTTCAAAGACATCTGTGGTGGGATTCATAAGTCGAGTATAAATATTTCCAAATTCTTTTAATCCAAAAAGATTCGCTCCATGCTCTGCATTATCAAAGACATAGGAACTAGTTTGATAAATGGGTACTGCTCTAGAATTTGTAGTTGGATCAGGCACTTGGCCTGCATGTAACTGAAGCGTCTCGAACTTTTGGTTGCTCAAAATTTTTAAATAATCCTATTATCTATTTAACTTAAAAAAGTCCAAAAAAAAAACAAAAAAAAGATAAATATTTATAAATCCTTTTTTAATGAGGGGTAATTATCTTTCATATATAAACTCAAATCCTCTTTTATCACAGATCTGAGTTTCTCAATATTTGCAGAATCAATTATTGGAAAAGTTTTATTAGCCTCAGGATCTTTTTCAGTAATTGATTTCCAATTCTTACCAACATCTTTTTCAGAGTTGTTTAAAACCTCATCAAAGTTGAAAACCTTATCGTTGTTTTTAGCGTCAAATTCAATAAAGGCTTTATTTAGAAGCTGTTTTCTATTTTCGAATAGATTCTTGGCTTTTAAAGTATCTGGAAGACCCATAACTGGTTGTAATTCCTTAAGAAGTTTTATTTCCTCTTCAATTAAAAGTGTCCAAACACCATATTTATTTTTTGGAAGATTAGAATTACTAAAAATATTAATTTCATCGAGGTAAAAATTTAACCATAGATAATAAGATTTTTCTTCAATAGTTTTTTTAACGGATATCTTTTTATTTTGGATCTTTGGGAGTAACTTTTCTGCCTTCTTTAAAAACTGTCTGTCTTCTCTTTCTAAATTTATTAATCCCCATCTTTGACTGTAGTCCCATAAATCTTCGTATCTTGTTAAGTCTTCTTGATTCCAACCAAGAGCTTTAAGTTCATGAGAACGATGAGTTAATTCCTTTTTCAAAAAAAACCTTTAAAACCATAATAATTCTAACCCTGCAATCAAGATTAGTAAATAAATTAAGAACTTTACTTTCTAGCAAATTAGAAAAATAATCAATTATTAAAATATTTATTAATAATATTCAATACATTGATATAACTGGGATTTTTTTTAGAAATTTGATTACTATATTTATTTGTATTGAAGGCGTTTTGTTCTTTGTCAATAAATAATTTCTTATAAAAGTTTTCAATATCATCAAAAAGATAATCTCCTTTTAATTTTTCATTTAGTTCGAAAGATAATTCAGATTTCACAGATTCTTGGCAAAAATTAGTGATTTCTTCTGAACTAATTAAAACCTTATAAATTTCTTTTTTTTCTTCTGAATTAGCATTAAAGCATAAATAAATCAGATTAATCATTGAACAATTATTATTTTTGATTTTGAATTCTTTATAAATGTCTGGCCAAAATTTTAAAGATTTTAGACCTTCTAAACCTCCTTGACTGAGAGAGTATTTATTACACCAATTTACAAATTCTGAGACATCTTTTGGACATCTGTTGAGTTGCAAAAGCATATCTGATAAAACTTGTCCTGCTTGAAAATTCCGTGTTGGTTTTCCTTCAGTTGGTAGAGTCATACTCCCTAAGACATCAGCCTTAACAGCATTTAATTGAGAAAAAGTATAATCTCCTTTTTCACAAAATTTATCATTAATTATTTCCCTTGCACTAATTATTTCTTCACCATAACCAAGTTCTTTTAATGAAAGATATTTATTCTCTAATTTATTTTCTTTTCTAACTTTTATTGATACTGATGCGGCCTGATCTAAACATTGAGTTAACAAAATCGTATTAATGGTAGGCAGCATTCCTGGCTTATCGGAATGAAAGTTATTTACAAAACCTGCAAATATTGATGAGATATTTTTTATTGATTTTATATATTGACATTCAATATTGTGAACTCCAGGAGAAACTTGAATTTTCGGTGATAATTGATTCAAAATGCGTGCTCCTATTAATGCTGTTAGCGCATCAGGATGGCAGAAATTTGCAGTAAAACTATCATTAGGATTTCGTAAAGCTCCGTGACGATGAAATCCTGTAAAAAAAGCTAAATTTGGATATTTATTACAAAGAATAAAAGGGTTTTTATTTTTATTATCAATACAAAAAGAACCGACTAGACAGCCAAGAACCACATTTTCTCTTTTTAAATTTTTTCTGAGTTCTAAAGCATTTTTAACATCATCTTGTATGTGATTACTATTTGAAGCAAGAATAACTATCTCACATTTCAAGAGAAGATCTTTTAGATCAAAAGACTTTATTTTTCCCTCTGAAGAATAATTTCCCATTCTCTTAATCTTTTCAATAATCTCATTATCCATATCAGAAATAACATCATTTGAGAAAGCACCTAACAAATCTCTATCTTCCCTAGGAGCCAAGAGAATATTATTTGATTTTCCATGCATAGCACAGTTGTATGCTAGTGATGCAGGATATAAACCAACACTGTAAAATCCAACTTTGCTATTCTCTATATCTTCAATCAATGAATAAAAATATTTTTCATCTTTGATGTTTTCTACGAAATTATTCTTCATTTTTGGAAACTCTTGATAATTTTTTTAATTTCTTACCCATACCAACATTTTTCTACATTAAAGCAATTTTTGACCATAGCAAATTATTTATTGAAAATATTGAGTTTTTTAATTTATAATTTCTGAGAAAGTGGAAATTAAAAGAAAAATAATTATAAATATGGAATACATGGCAAGTAATTTAAATGAACAAAAACAATTAATTTCTTCTAAAAATATCTTATTTATTCAAGACATTGACGGAGTTTGTATCCCTTTAGTTAAAGATCCAATGACTAGAGAATTAGAATCAAAATATATCTATGCAGTAAAAGAATTTGCCGAGGAATTCTTTGTATTAACTTGCGGGGAACATGAAGGTCCAAGAGGAGTTAACAGAATAATAGAGAGGAGTTTAAGGAGCACTACTGAGCCTAAAAACAAAGAACTATATTTAAGAGGTTTAGCTGCCTGTGGAGTAGAGTATCAAGACAGTAATGGTGAAATAAGTTTTGAAGGAGTCTCAGAAAAAGAACTAAATTTTTTATCTAAAGTACCTAGTTTAATAAGACCAAAATTTAATTTTATAGTTAAGAATATTTTTCCTGAACTTAGCCAAGAGGATATCAATTTTCACGCAGTAAAATCAATATGTGAAACACGCTTCTCGCCAACGATTAATTTCAATAGTCTATTTGATTTAGTTCATGAAGATTCTGATAAAAGAAAGCTTATTCAAATTAGTTTTGAAAAAATGATGAATGAAATCATTTTAAAAGCTGAATCCGAAGGCCTCAAAAACTCATTTTTCCTTCATATTTCACCAAATTTAGGTAATAAAAATGGTAGAGAAACAATTAAACTTTCTTCTCAAGATGATATCGGATCAACAGACATACAATTACTTATTAAAGGAGCAGTTAAAGATTCTGGAGTTTTATTTCTTTTAAATAAATTTATTGCGGATAAAACTGGTAAAGCTCCTTTTGGAAGAAATTTTAATTTTAGAAACTCTCCAAATTCTGTTACGGAAAAAATTGATTTATGCAAAAGAACTATTCAAAAAGAAGATATGCCTTTGATTGTAGGAGTTGGTGACACAGTCACATCAAAAAAAAATAATGATGAAAAAAGTTATTCAAGAGGAGGAAGTGACAGGTCTTTTCTAGAATTAATACAAATATTAGGTAATGAATTTGGGATTAAGAATAAAATAATTTTTGTAGATAGTAGTTCTGGTGAAGTTGAAAGACCCTCTACAAAAAAAACTGGTTTAATAGGGATCAGTGATGTTCATGACAATTTAAAATTTGACATAGTTTTTAAAAATGGTCCCAAAGAATACATAAGTTGGTTTATTGAACTTGCTAATGAGAGATCAAACTTTAAAAAAAATAGTTGACTTTTTTATTTTCGAATGACAATTTATAAATAATAGATTTATGAAAGAAAAATTCCCCTCAATATATAAAGAACCTATAGAAACATTGCAAATTAACATAGGTTATAAATGCAATCAGGCTTGTAAGCATTGTCATGTCAATTCGAGTCCCCTAAGGACTGAAAAGATGTCCAATGAAATGATATCTCTTATTCCAAAGATAATTGAAAAATACAAAATCAAGACTTTAGATATTACAGGTGGTGCGCCAGAACTTCACCCAGAATTTAAAAACCTAATAACCAGTTTGAGCACAAAACAAGTTGATATTATTGATAGGTGCAATTTGACAATTTTCTTTGAAGAAGGTTATGAAGATCTTCCTCAATTTCTTGCAAAGAATAAAGTGATAGTTACTGCTTCGCTACCGTGTTATGAAAAAAATAATGTTGATTTTCAAAGGGGTTTTGGCGTTTTTGAAAAAAGTATTAATGCCATAAAAATTCTTAATGATTTAGGCTATGGAAAGAAAGAAAATGGATTACAATTAAATCTTGTTTACAATCCTGTAAGCCCAATTCTTCCTCCTTCTCAGGAAATATTGGAGAAGGATTATAAAAAAATCCTATTAGAAAAATACAATATTGTTTTTAATAATTTATACACAATAACTAATATGCCAATAAATAGATATGAAGAATCTCTTAAAAGAGAAGGGAAACTAAATACTTATTACAAATTACTAAAAGAAAATTTTAATGAAAAAAATTTAGAAAATCTTATGTGTAAAAAGACAATTAGCGTAAATTGGCTAGGAGAAATTTATGATTGTGACTTTAACCAACAGATAAATTTCCGAGAGAATAAAGGACCAAAGACACTTTTTGATCTATTGGATGAATCATTTACTTTTGACTACGGGGTAGCTGTAAAAGAACATTGTTTTGCTTGCACTGCAGGTGCAGGGTCAAGTTGTGGAGGGACTTTAAGTTAAAACCTGCTAAATGCAATTAGGACAAATTGCTCTTACATTTAAAGAGGATTCAATTAGTTTAAAACCATTAACTTTTGCTGCAACTTTGCCTGCTTCTAAAACCTCATCATTTTCGAATTCTTCTGTTCTTCCACACCTAATGCAAATCAAATGATGATGATCCGGTGTGTCGTTACTAAGCAATTCATATCTGTGTCCACCCTCACTGAGTTCTAATTCATGAAGCAAACCCATTTGTACTAAAAGTCTTAAAGTTCTATAAATTGTTGCTAGTGAAACTTTGGAGCTTGTTTTAACTAACTTTTCATGAACCTCTTCAGCACTAAGATGCTTTCCAGAGCCAATATTTTCAAATAAATTAAGAACCTTTAACCTCTGAGGAGTTAATCTCTTCCCATCTTTATGTAATCCATCACCAAGAGGAGATGTGATGACTTTGTATTGAGAGGATAATGACAAAATTCGGCCCTAGGCTATTCTCAATAATAACTCTAGATGAGAGTAAAACAACTTTTTGATTTAAAATGTTTACTAAAGTTCTTCAAAATATTATGTTGAATATAACTTTATATATAAATCATGAAGGATAATGAAAACTCCTCTAAAG
>OAPD01000033.1_pt1 | contig 15314 bp, 12 predicted proteins | sample 1516291 | NCBI WGS metagenome assembly OAPD01 (sample SAMEA3275590, study PRJEB22092) | marine metagenome | biome: marine biome; feature: surface water; material: 00002010 | collected 2014-06-21T10:43:00+00 | depth 1 m
AAATTAAGCATTTTTGCAGGGTGCGACCATCCATTGGCCGCACCTTTTTTATTTTAGTATACTCAAAAAACGACGGAATTTTTTACAATCGTCGTTGAATTAATATGTAAAAATTAATTTGGAATTTTATTATGAAACTAACTGCTGTTTTCGCCATCACATCATGTACATTTTTCGCCGCTATTTTCGGGTTCTTCTATGCTTGGTCTGTTTCAACATTGTGAGGCTTGGATACGATTGATCCCAACACCGCGATCGACGCTATGAATGCCATGAATATATCTGTGCGCAACCTTGCATTTATGCCCTCGTTCTTTGGCACTGTTCCGTTGGGACTATTGGTCGCCGTCCTTTTGTTCCTGACAGGGAACCGCATTCCATCCCTTTATTTTGTGGCAGCGAGCGCCATTTTCCTTTTTGGCGCCTTCTTTCCGACCACGTTCATAAACGTGCCCATGAATGAGGTCCTAAAACAAGTTGAAACGCCGTTAGACTTCGAAAGCGCAACGAAAGTTTGGCAAACATACAGTGCGGATTGGAAATTTTGGAATGCAACGCGTACCTATGTGGCGGGCGTCGCATTTGTACTGAGTGTTGTCGGTCTTTATCGACTCGGATCAAGTGACCAAAGATAATGCCAGAGAGTTACAACAGCTTGTCATTTTGTGATCACACGAAAATAGTGTGTGATCACAAAATTTGATATATGTCGAATTTTTGATAAATCCACTAAAAAACGCTTCCCTTTCCGCGTTGCTATTGGCGTATAGCCTAATCAATCGAAGTAACACGGGACTAAATTTCATGAACATCCATGAATATCAGGCGAAGCAACTTCTTCGCAGCTATGGCGCCCCTGTGTCTGACGGACGTGTTGTCCTAAAGGCAGAGGATGCAAAAACTGCAGCCGGTGAATTGGACGGCCCTCTTTGGGTTGTGAAAGCGCAAATTCACGCAGGTGGTCGCGGCAAAGGCAGCTTTAAAGAAGCAGACGCCGGCGAAAAAGGTGGTGTCCGTCTGACAAAGTCAGTCGAAGAAGCCGCAGAAGAAGCAAAAAAGATGCTTGGCCGCACATTGGTCACACACCAAACTGGCCCAGCGGGCAAACAAGTTAACCGTGTCTACATCGAAGCGGGCTCAGGCATCCAACGTGAATTGTACCTAGCTCTGCTGGTTGATCGTCAAACATCACGCGTTTCATTCGTATGCTCCACCGAAGGCGGTATGGACATTGAAGAAGTGGCCGCAGCGACACCCGAAAAAATCCTATCGTTCTCAGTTGATCCCGCAACAGGTTTCCAAGCCTACCACGGCCGCCGCATCGCATTTTCATTGGGCCTAGAGGGCGCACAGTTAAAACAATGCGTTTCATTGATGGGCACTCTTTATCGTGCGTTCATTGAAAAAGACATGGAAATGCTGGAAATCAACCCATTGATCGTGGGCGATGATGGCGCACTGAAAGTGTTGGACGCGAAAGTTGGCTTTGACGGCAACGCAGTCTATCGCCATGCCGATATCGCAGAATTGCGCGATGTCACCGAAGAAGACCCAAAAGAGCTAGAAGCATCAAAGTACGACCTGAACTACATCGCGCTTGACGGTGAAATCGGCTGCATGGTGAACGGTGCGGGCCTTGCGATGGCGACAATGGACATCATCAAATTGTATGGCGCCTCACCTGCCAACTTCTTGGACGTGGGCGGAAGTGCCACCAAAGAAAAAGTAACCGAAGCGTTCAAAATCATCACATCAGATCCAAACGTAAAAGGCATCCTTGTGAACATCTTTGGCGGCATTATGCGCTGTGACGTGATCGCTGAAGGCGTGATCGCAGCCGTGAAAGAGGTGGGCCTAAGCGTTCCATTGGTTGTGCGCCTAGAAGGCACCAACGTAGAATTGGGTAAAGAGATCATCAATACATCTGGCCTAGATGTGATCGCAGCAGACAACCTAAAAGACGGTGCCGAGAAAATCGTCAAAGCGGTGAAAGGATAAGATCATGGCCGTACTTGTAAACGAAAATACAAAAGTGATCTGCCAAGGTTTCACAGGATCTCAGGGGACATTCCACTCTGAACAGGCGATTGCCTATGGCACACAGGTGGTTGGTGGTGTCACACCTGGCAAAGGCGGTCAAACGCACCTTGATTTGCCTGTGTTCAATTCTGTTCACGAAGCAAAGCACGCAACAGATGCGAACGCGACTGTGATCTATGTGCCTCCTCCCTTTGCAGCGGATTCAATTCTTGAGGCGTTGGACGCGGAAATGGAATTGATCGTTTGCATTACCGAGGGCATTCCAGTTTTGGACATGATGAAGGTAAAGCGCGCCTTGGTTGACAGCAAATCTGTGCTGATCGGACCAAACTGCCCAGGTGTTATCACGCCAGATGCGTGTAAAATCGGCATTATGCCAGGCCACATTCACCGCCGCGGTTCGGTTGGCGTTGTGTCACGTTCTGGTACATTGACATATGAGGCCGTGAAACAAACCTCTGACGTTGGTTTGGGTCAGTCTTCATGTGTTGGTATCGGTGGTGACCCCATCAAAGGCACCGAACACATTGACGTGTTGGAATGGTTCTTGGCGGACGACGAAACCGAAAGCATCATCATGATCGGTGAAATCGGTGGTTCCGCAGAAGAAGAGGCCGCACAGTTCCTAAAGGACGAGGCAAAGCGTGGCCGCAGCAAACCAGTTGCAGGTTTCATCGCGGGTCGCACGGCCCCTCCTGGTCGTCGTATGGGCCACGCAGGCGCGATTGTCGCGGGCGGCAAAGGCGGCGCAGAGGATAAGATCGAAGCCATGAAATCAGCAGGCATCGTCGTCGCGGATAGCCCCGCAACATTGGGCGAAGCCGTGCTAAAGGCCATCGGTTAATTCACGTAAATGCCCTGCCCCGATCCTGTCGGGGCAGGCACGCAAACTAGGACGGAACAAAACCGTCCATTCGGTTCAGCCAACTGAGGGTACATCATGACCGACCAATCAAATAACGCGCAGTTCCATGCATCATCCTTTATGCAGGGTCACAATGCCGAATACCTTGAACAGCTCTATGCACAATATGCCAAGGATCCGAATGCTGTTGATGCGGCATGGGCCGAGTTTTTCCGTGCCATGGGCGACGATGAGGTCTCTGTCAAAGCCGAAGCAGAGGGGCCTTCGTGGGCGCGAACGGACTGGCCACAACAGCCAAGCGATGATTGGACAAACGCCCTAACAGGTGAATGGCCTGTGGCTGCTGCAGAGGGCAAATCTGCAGGTAAAAAGATTGCCGATAAAGCCAAAGAAAAAGGTGTCGAGGTTTCAGATGAGGCGATGAAGCGCGCCGTCTTGGACAGTATCCGCGCCATCATGTTGATCCGCGCCTATCGCGTGCGTGGGCACTTGGCCGCGGATCTTGATCCGCTTGGCATGCGCGACACCAAAGACGCAGAAGCATCGCTTGATCCAAAGAATTATGGGTTTACAGATGCGGATATGGATCGCCCGATCTTTCTTGATAACGTTCTGGGCCTTCAAATCGCATCCATGCGTCAGATCATTGATATCGTGCGCCGTACCTACTGTGGAACATTTGCGCTGCAATACATGCATATTTCAGATCCCGAACAATCCGCATGGCTGAAAGAGCGGATCGAAGGGTTTGGCAAAGAAATCACCTTTACCCGCGAAGGGCGTAAGGCGATTTTGAACAAATTGGTTGAAGCCGAAGGTTTTGAAAAATTCCTGCATGTTAAATACATGGGCACCAAACGTTTCGGTCTGGATGGCGGCGAGGCATTGATCCCCGCGTTGGAACAAATCATCAAACGCGGTGGTGCGTTGGGCGTTAAGGATGTTGTCATCGGTATGCCACACCGTGGCCGTTTGTCCGTTTTGGCAAACGTGATGAGCAAACCTTACCGCGCGATTTTCAACGAATTCCAAGGCGGATCCTTCAAACCCGAGGATGTTGATGGTTCGGGCGACGTTAAATATCACCTGGGCGATTCATCTGACCGCGAATTTGATGGTAACCGTGTGCACCTATCGCTCACAGCGAACCCCTCTCACCTAGAGGCGGTGAACCCCGTTGTTTTGGGCAAGGTGCGCGCAAAACAGGAACAGCTAAACGACGAAAACCGCACGCAGGTTATGCCCCTATTGTTGCATGGCGATGCGGCTTTTGCCGGTCAGGGTGTTGTTGCGGAATGTTTCGGCCTGTCGGGCTTGGTTGGCCATAAAACGGGCGGCACCATGCATGTGGTTGTGAACAACCAGATCGGCTTTACAACTGCGCCGCATTTCTCGCGTTCTTCCCCATATCCAACGGACATCGCATTGATGGTTGAGGCCCCGATTTTCCACGTGAACGGGGATGACCCAGAGGCTGTGGTTCACGCGGCCAAGGTTGCGACAGAATTCCGTCAGAAATTCCAAAAGGATGTTGTGATCGACATCTTCTGCTATCGTCGGTTCGGCCATAACGAGGGTGATGAACCCATGTTCACCAACCCAATGATGTACAAAAACATCAAGCAGCACAAAACCACATTGGCGCTTTATACAGAACGCCTTGTGCGCGATGGGTTGATCCCCGAGGGCGAGATTGAGGACATGAAAGCCGCGTTCCAAGCCAAAATGAACGATGAGTTCGAGGCAGGGCGCGATTATAAACCCAACAAAGCTGATTGGTTGGATGGCCGTTGGTCACATTTGGATCGTGAAAAAGACGATTACCAACGCGGTCAAACGTCAATCTCTGATGAAACGCTTTCAACTGTTGGTAAGGCGCTGACAACCGCGCCCGAAGGGTTTGCCCTTCATAAGACCGTGGCACGTTTGCTGGATACCAAATCAAAAATGTTTGAAAGCGGTAAAGGGTTCGATTGGGCCACAGCCGAGGCCCTTGCATTCGGATCCCTCTTGACCGAAGGCTATCCCGTTCGACTTGCGGGTCAGGATGCTACACGCGGCACATTCAGTCAGCGTCACTCGGGCCTGATCAATCAGAATGATGAAAGCCGCTATTACCCGCTTAACAACATCCGCGAAGGACAATCCCGTTACGATGTGATTGACTCGATGTTGTCGGAATACGCGGTCTTGGGCTTTGAATATGGCTATTCGCTTTCTGAGCCAAATGCCTTGGTCATGTGGGAAGCGCAATTTGGCGACTTCGCCAATGGCGCGCAGATCATGTTTGACCAGTTCATCAGCTCTGGCGAAAGCAAGTGGTTGCGCATGTCAGGTTTGGTAGTGTTGTTGCCACACGGGTTCGAGGGCCAGGGCCCCGAACACTCTTCCGCACGGCTTGAGCGTTTCTTGCAAATGTGTGGGCAGGATAACTGGATCGTGGCGAACTGTTCGACACCTGCGAACTATTTCCACATCCTACGTCGTCAAATCCACAGATCGTTCCGTAAACCGCTGATCTTGATGACGCCAAAGTCATTGCTACGCCATCGTTTGTGTATCTCAGAGGCGGCAGATTTCACAGATGGGTCCAGTTTCCACCGCGTCCTTTGGGATGATGCACAAAAAGGAAACTCAGACACCGAATTGGTGGCAGATGATAAAATCAAACGCGTCGTGATGTGTTCAGGTAAGGTGTATTACGACCTTCTTGAGGAACGTGATCGTCGCGGTATTGATGACGTTTACCTACTGCGTTTTGAGCAATTCTATCCATTCCCCGCCCATGCTGCATTGAAAGAACTGGAACGGTTCAAAAATGCGGAAATGGTATGGTGTCAAGAAGAACCGAAGAACCAAGGTGCATGGTCCTTTATGGAACCAAACTTGGAATGGGTTTTGACACGCATGAACGCAAAACATCCACGCCCCGTCTATGCAGGCCGCGCCGCAAGCGCCTCTCCTGCGACAGGCTTGGCCTCAACTCATAAAGCACAACAAGAAGCGCTGATTGATGACGCGCTAACCATTAAAGGGAACTAACCCATGACAGAAGTACGTGTTCCAACACTGGGTGAATCTGTGACAGAAGCAACCGTTGCAACTTGGTTTAAAAAACCAGGCGATGCCGTGGCACAGGACGAAATGCTATGTGAACTTGAAACTGACAAAGTCACGGTCGAGGTTCCAAGCCCTGCTGCAGGCACATTGGCCGATATCGTGGCCGCAGAAGGCGAAACAGTCGGTGTTGATGCCCTATTGGCCAACATCAGCGAAGGCGCGGGCGCGGCTGCCCCTGCCCCCGCGGCGGCCCCTGCTGCAGCACCCGCATCTGATGCAGGTGCAGCGGTGGACGTGATGGTCCCAACATTGGGCGAAAGCGTCAGCGAAGCAACCGTATCAACATGGTTCAAACAGGTCGGCGACACAGTTCAACAAGACGAAATGCTGTGTGAATTGGAAACAGACAAGGTTTCGGTTGAGGTTCCTGCACCAGCATCTGGCACTCTGACAGAAATCCTTGCAGCCGAGGGCGCAACAGTCGCAGCAGGCGGCAAATTGGCCGTAATGGGCGGCGCAACTGCATCTGCGGCCGCGCCTGCAGCAGCCGCCACACCAGCCCCCGCGGCGGCAAGCACATCCAAAGATGTCGAAGACAGCCCAGCCGCGAAAAAAGCGATGGCAGAAGCGGGCATTTCCCGTGACGCCGTGCAGGGAACAGGCCGCGATGGACGCGCGATGAAGGATGATGTGGCACGCGCCGTTGCCGCCGCCGCAAGCACACCTGCACCAGCCCCCGCAGCGGCCGCACCACGTGCGCCTGTATCGGCGGATGATGCATCCCGCGAAGAGCGTGTGAAAATGACACGTCTGCGTCAGACAATCGCCAAGCGTTTGAAAGACAGCCAGAATACAGCCGCGATGCTAACCACCTATAACGAGGTCGACATGACCGAGGTTATGGCAGTGCGCAAAGAATACAAAGACGCGTTTGAAAAGAAACACGGCGCACGCATGGGCTTTATGTCCTTCTTCACCAAAGCATGCTGTCATGCACTGAAAGAAGTGCCTGAAGTGAACGCAGAAATTGACGGCACAGACATCGTTTACAAAAACTATGTACACATGGGGATTGCCGCAGGCACACCAACAGGTTTGGTTGTGCCCGTGATCCGCGACGCCGATGCAATGTCATTCGCTGACATCGAAAAAGCGATCGCCGAAAAAGGCGCACGCGCACGTGACGGCAAATTGACCATGGCGGAAATGCAGGGTGGGACCTTTACCATTTCAAACGGCGGGGTTTATGGCTCATTGATGTCATCCCCCATTCTGAACCCACCACAATCTGGTATTTTGGGCATGCACAAAATTCAGGAACGTCCAATGGCAATCAATGGCCAAGTTGTCATTCGCCCAATGATGTACCTTGCCCTGTCGTATGATCACCGCATCGTTGACGGCAAAGGTGCTGTGACATTCCTTGTGCGCGTAAAAGAGGCGCTTGAGGATCCGCGCCGTTTGTTGCTGGATCTGTAAAAACATTTTGACCTAGGCGCCCTGCGCCTAGTTCGCCAACAATTTGACCATCGCCCCAGAACGACGCGATGAAGACGACAGGAGAATTTCGATGGCATCCTATGACGTGATTGTAATCGGCGGTGGACCAGGTGGATATGTGGCTGCAATCCGTGCAGCACAACTTGGGCTAAAAACAGCCTGTGTTGAGGGCCGCGAGGCATTGGGCGGCACATGTTTGAACGTGGGCTGTATTCCATCCAAAGCACTGTTGCACGCAACACACCAGCTACATGAGGCCGAGCATAATTTCACAAAAATGGGCCTGATGGGTAAATCACCCTCTGTGGATTGGAAACAGATGCAGGCCTATAAAGGGGATGTTATCGACGGCAATACCAAAGGTATCGAATTCCTGTTTAAAAAGAACAAGGTTGACTGGATCAAAGGCTGGGCTTCAATCCCTGCGGCAGGTCAAGTCAAGGTTGGCGATGAGGTGCATGAGGCAAAAAACATCATCATCGCATCTGGTTCTGTCCCCTCAACCCTTCCGGGGATTGAAATTGATGAAAAGGTTGTCGTGTCTTCAACTGGTGCGCTTAGCCTTGCCAAACCACCGAAAAAATTGGCGGTAATTGGCGCGGGTGTGATCGGACTTGAGCTTGGGTCGGTCTATGCACGCCTAGGTGCCGAGGTGACCGTCATCGAATTCCTAGATGCCATTACGCCAGGCATGGACGCAGAAATCCAAAAAACCTTCCAACGCACCTTGAAGAAACAAGGATTGAATTTTGTCATGGGCGCAGCCGTGCAATCGGTTGAGGCGATGAAAACCAAGGCAAAAGTCACCTACAAACGCCGCAAGGACGACAGCGAACATACATTGGACGCGGATGTTGTTTTGGTGGCCACAGGCCGCAAGCCTTATACCGAGGGGTTGGGATTAGACGCATTGGGCATGGAGATGACAGAGCGTGGTCAAATCAAAACCGATGCGCATTGGCAAACCAGCGTCCCCGGCATCTACGCGATCGGCGATGTGATCGAAGGTCCGATGTTGGCCCACAAGGCCGAGGACGAAGGCATGGCCGCCGCAGAGGTCATCGCAGGCAAACATGGACATGTGAATTATGATGTGATCCCAGGCGTGATTTACACCCACCCAGAGGTCGCAAATGTCGGCAAGACAGAAGAGAACCTAAAAGACGAAGGCCGCGCCTATAAGGTTGGCAAATTTTCGTTCATGGGCAATGGCCGCGCCAAGGCGAACTTTGCCGCGGATGGATTTGTGAAAATTCTAGCGGATGCAGAAACAGACCGCATTTTGGGCGCGCATATCATGGGCCCTGCGGCGGGGGATCTGATTCACGAAATCTGTGTTGCAATGGAATTTGGTGCCTCTGCCGAGGATTTGGCCCTGACCTGCCATGCCCACCCAACCTATTCAGAAGCAGTGCGTGAAGCCGCCCTTGCCTGCGGCGACGGTGCAATCCACGCGTAATTTGCGGCACACTAAAAAATAAAAGCCCTGCAAAACATTGCAGGGCTTTTTTCGTCGGTAAACTGGGCCTTAACCCTTTCTGGCATCCACACTGAATGCACCGCTCCCTGCATTGGCCAACAACAGATATCCACCTGCAAGGCCTAGGTTCTTAAAGAACATTGTCATCTGCATCTGATCCGCAGGAACAAAGTGATAAAGAACCGCTGTCACGACACAGAATGCCGCCAGGGCCAATGCCGCCAGACGAGTTTGGAACCCCGCAATGATTGCGGCACCCGCCAAGATTTCAAATAGAACCGCAGGCCATGCAAGAAACGCAGGAATACCGCCAGAGGCCATATAGCCCGCAAAACCGTCTACATTGCCCAGTTTCCCAAGACCCGCTACCAGAAACAAAAGACCAAGAAACACACGCGCAACGACGTGTAAGTTAGAGTTTAGATTTGTCATAGTCATCTCCTCAAACGTGATGGCGATATGGCTATTCCTGATGATCCATGAACTCAATTTGTGATTTTCGCGCGTTTTATGTGCGTCCATGCGCATGATAAAAATAAAAACCCCCGCTGCATCAGCGGGGGTCATGTGTCATCAAAACTTTTACCAAGTTTAGCTGGTTTCAGGGGCAATGCCGCCTTTCGCCTTTGGCTTGGTCTTTGGGATTGCCGTCACCGATTGGGTGGCGTTTCCGTCGTCCGCATCAGGCGTATCGTCGGAATGCGGCGGTTCGCCTTTCATGACGCGTTTGATTTCATCACCTGTCAGGGTTTCGTATTCCAACAGTCCTTGGGCCAAACGCTCCCACTCTTCGTTTTGGTCCGTTAGGATTTTATAGGCGCGGTCATACCCCTCTTGGATAAAGCGTTTCACCTCATCCTCGATCATTTCCTTGGTATTGGCAGATACCGAAAATCCTGCGGTGTTCCCAGAATAGCCTTCATGGGCTTCGGAGTAATCGATGTTACCCACCTTATCCGACATGCCCCAACGCAGCACCATAGCACGTGCCAAGCCAGACGCCTGTTGAATGTCACCAGCAGGACCATTTGATACGTTGTCAGCTCCATACTTGATGATTTCGGCAGCCTTGCCTGCCATGGTCATGGCCAGTTTTTCTTCACACTCAGATTTATGCCAATTCAGACGATCAATTTCAGGCAAAGACACAACCATCCCCAATGCGCCACCGCGCGGAATGATCGTCGCCTTATAAACGGGATCGCATTGCGGCAGTGCAAGGCCAACAATCGCATGACCTGCTTCGTGATAGGCGGTTTTTTCCTTTTGATCAGCAGTCAAAACCATGGAACGGCGTTCCGCGCCCATCATCACCTTATCCTTGGCGTTTTCAAAATCGACCATGGTCACAACCGAACGCCCAACGCGCGCGGCCATCAAGGCGGCCTCATTCACAAGGTTGGCCAAATCCGCACCTGAAAATCCAGGTGTACCGCGGGCGATCAAACGCAGATCCACGTCTGGGCCCAATGGCGTTTTGCGCGCATGAACGGTCAGGATTTTTTCACGGCCCTTGATGTCGGGGTTTGGCACGGTCACCTGACGGTCAAAACGACCAGGGCGCAACAAGGCTGGGTCCAACACATCACGGCGGTTTGTCGCGGCCAAGATGATGACACCTTCGTTGGCTTCAAAACCGTCCATTTCAACCAACAACTGGTTCAATGTCTGTTCGCGTTCATCGTTTCCACCGCCATAGCCTGCACCACGGTGACGGCCAACGGCGTCGATTTCGTCGATAAAGACGATACATGGCGCATTCTTTTTCGCCTGTTCGAACATGTCACGCACACGCGATGCACCCACGCCGACAAACATTTCAACAAAGTCAGAACCTGAGATAGTAAAGAAGGGCACGCCCGCCTCGCCCGCAATGGCGCGTGCAAGCAATGTTTTACCTGTACCTGGAGGGCCAACAAGCAAGGCACCCTTTGGAATTTTACCACCCAAGCGGCTAAATTTCTGAGGGTTGCGCAGGAATTCAACGATTTCTTCCAGCTCTTCTTTGGCCTCATCAATACCCGCCACGTCATCGAATGTGACACGGCCCTGTTTTTCGGTCAAAAGCTTGGCCTTGGATTTGCCAAAGCCCATTGCCCCACCACGGCCACCGCCCTGCATGCGGTTCATGAAATAAATCCACACACCAATCAACAGAAGGAACGGTAGAAGACTGACCAAAAACGCCTGAAGCCCAGAGGTTTCCTGCTGTTCTGCACGAATGGCCACTTCGTTCTGGATCAACAGATCGGTCACATCAGCATCACCTGGACGGATCGTGTAATATTCACGTTTGTCGCCGCCAATAAAGCTGACTTTTTCGCCATCCAGTGTCACGGAATCAATCGATCCGTTTTCAACGTTTGCAACAAACTCTGAATAGCTGATTTCGCGGCTTTGCATTCCGCCAGAACCAGAACTGAATACGTTGAATAAAACAACGATCATCAGGAATAGAACCACCCAAAAGGCCAAATTACGGTTATTGCCCAAGGAAACACTCCATTATTAGAATAGCGCTGTGCATAACACAGTTGTTTGGTATGTTAAATAGACATTGGAACGCGGGCTTCAATGCGACGTTATGAAATCAATGAAATTTATTCGCAAATCTTGGATAAATTGACGCTGCGTTTGGTCCAAGGTGGGCGCATAAATCAATTGATCCCCCAAAAAGACGGCGGGTTGCACATGTAACGAACGAAAGGGCACGTTTTTGCGCAGATCGCTTTCCAATTGCGCGGCCCCTTGCTCCCCCAATGCTTGGACGTTGTGCTGCGCTGGCAGATCGACGCCCTGCCAACGCCCATCCCACAGGGTTTGATCCGCACTGCCCTGCGTTGCCGCGTATTCACGTGTAATGCGCAGGGTGTTTTGGTGTGCATAGATCAGGCACCCATGCAAACTAATAGTTTTGCGGTCTTGGACCTCGGATAACACGCGTTGCAGCGCCTCAAACCTTGGACGATAGGCATTTCCAGAAATCCAACACAGGCCCGCCGACAAGAGGCGGTTTTGTGTTTCACTGTGGGCTGCAAAAAAACCAGCCTGATCAAAAATCAAATCTGTTCCCTGCTGACGTCCAATGGTTTGGAAAACATCCCCTGCCGTATGATCCAACGCATCTTGGGCACGCTGCATATGTGTGGCCATTAACGCAAAGCGATCCAATGAAATTCCTGCTGATGTCAGTTGGGGCAGTAACTGACGCATGGCAATTCGATCAAATGCCGCGTTGTCATTGCTGGGATCATCAAACCATGGTTGATCACAGCCAACCAAATAATCGCGTAAATCCTGTCGTGTGATATTCAGCAATGGACGGATAAGCGTCATCCCACTGGGATGAGGGGTGACATGTTTCATGCCTGTCATTCCATCTACACCAGATCCCCGTTTTAGCCGCAGTAAAAGGGTTTCTGCCTGATCATCCAACGTGTGACCGATCAGGATATGTTCAATATCACCGCGCCAGTCGTTGATCATGCGATACCGTGCCTGACGGGCCGCGTCCTGTAAGTTTCCGTTTCGATCCCAGTCGCGCCACACACGTGTGGTGTGCGCAACACCCAAATCCGCGCACCATTGCGCAACATGCGCGGCCTCTTCCGCGCTGCCATCTCGCAGATTATGATCAATGGTAATCGCCGAAAGGGTCACACCACGCACCGATGCCCAGGCACGTGTCAGGTGCAGCAAGGCCATGCTGTCCCCGCCACCAGAAACCGCAATGCCGATTTGTTTTGGAAGTCCAGAGGCAAATGCCGCATCCAAATTCGATGCGACCAGTGCACTCAACCTATCTGTCAGAGACACTGTAGCTCGGCCATACGATCCGCGGCCTTTTGTGAATATTCAGAATCGGGGAAACGAATGTCCACCTGTGACAGCGTCTGACATCCTGCATCGGTTTGCCCCAACAAGACCAATGCATTGCCAAGCGACATCAACGCCTTGGGCGCGACCCCAGATTTTGGAAATGTGGAAAAGCTCTCTAAATAGGCACGGGCTGCGGATTTATAATCGCCCGATGCCTCGTGTGATGCGCCGCGCAACACCATCGCCTCGGCCGCCAATGGGCTATCGGGATAGGTTTGTGAAAAACGGTTCAGGATTTGAATGGCATCGCCGTAACGCTCTTCTTCAAAGGATTTTTGCGCCATATCAAAATCCGCGCGCTCTCCTACAGCCAATTCAGGTTCGTCAACTGTTTCGCTTTCGTCTTCCTCAGGATAGGCAAGATCCCCACCGAGGGTTGTGGTTTCGCCAAGGGTTGAAATATCGCCCCCCTCTAATTCAACCAAACGAAATTCCAAATCACCGACGCGGTTTGTCCCGTCTTGAACAACGCGTTCAACCCGAAACTGCAACTCTTCACTTAGGGCTGTTAAACGTTGCAATTCTGTTTCAATATTTTGCACACGTTCAAGCACAGAGCCCGCTGCGACAGAAACACTTGGCCCCTGCGTTGTCGAAAGTTCGCCTTTCAAACGTTGGATTTCAACATAAAGAATGTTCAGGTCCTGCCGTATGTCCGCGAGAGTCTGGGCACGCTCCTGTGCAATTCCCGACATAGGAAAAAGGCAAATCGCAACGCAGGCAAAGACACGAAACATCCTAAGGTACCCTTCGCAGATTAGAATGACAGGTTCGACAGAACCGTAACACCACGACGGTTCATCGCATAACAACTTTCTGCACTACACAGCTCTGATGGCCGTTCTTTGCCATAACTGACGGTTTGAATACGGTCCGCGGATACACCGCGTAGCGTCAGATATTCCCGCACAGAGCCTGCGCGCCGCGCGCCGAGGGCCAAGTTATAGTCACGTGTGCCGCGTTCATCTGCGTGGCCTTCGATGATCACCTTATAATCTGGGTTTGCGATTAACCAATCCGCCTGTGCATTCAATGCGGCTTGGGCCGAAGCATCAACTGTTGATTGGTCTACGGCGAAAAATATGCGATCGCCAATAGATTGCTGGAAATATGCGGGTGAAGCTGGATTGCTGGCATCACCTTGTGCATCCGCGGCACCACTGCCGTTCGGGCCGCCACCGCCCATACCGCCAAGGCCATTTTGTGAACAGGCGCCAAGTGCGACCATGGCCAAAATCAAACTTGCTCTTTTCAGGTGCTTCATAACTGCCTCTCTTTTTTCAAAAGCCTAGCACATATTTAGATAACGATCAAAGCCCTAGCGCCGCAGGGGCGACCATGTGGGATCAGACCCGCCAGATGGTGTTGCCACGCGCTGTAAATTACGTCCAGAGACGTCGACGGAATATAGGTTGGACACCCCACCAACACCTTGGGTTTCGCGTGTAAACATGATCACACGGCCATTGGGGGACCATGTTGGGCCCTCATCCAAAAAGGATGCGGTTAACAAACGTTCCTCTGACCCATCTGTACGCATGACGCCAATATGAAACCGCCCGCGACTTTGTTTGGTGAACGCAATCATATCGCCGCGTGGTGACCAAACCGGTGTTCCATAGCGACCATCCCCAAAACTGATCCTTTTGATCCCCTCACCATTCACATTCATGACATAGAGTTGCTGTGACCCTGATCGGTCACTTTCAAATACAATCTGTGTGCCATCTGGTGAAAAACTAGGCGCTGTTTCGATAGAGGGTGCAGATGTCAAACGGCGTGCCTGACCAGAACGCAATGACATGACGAAAACATCCGTGTTCCCCCCCTGCTCCTGTGAATAGACGATTTGCGTTCCATCTGGTGAAAAGCGGGGGGCAAAACTGGTGGTTCCAACCGCGTTCTGCAGCAATTTGCGCCGTTTGTTGCGCAGATCCATTTGATAAATCCGCGGGAACCCTGTTTCGTAACTGGTAAACAAAACACTTTGCCCATCGGGTGCAATACGCGGGGCTAAAACCAAATGCGCACCATCATCCAGGTATTCCAACTGTTCCCCATCATAATCCATAATCGCCAATCGTTTACGACGTTGTCCTTTGGATCCGCTTTCGGCGACAAAAACCACACGGCTATCAAAATATCCGCTTTCGCCCGTAATGCGACTGTAGACTTCGTCGGCGACCTTATGGGCCATGCGGCGCCAGTCGGATGTTTTGCCCTTAAACTGCAATCCTTTGCCGTATTCCTGCCCCGCAAACACATCGTGGATGCGGAAACTGACTGTCAATTCATCCCCACTGCCCGTGGCAACGGCCCCCGTCACTTCTTGGGTTAGAAATTTTGAGCCTCTGAATCCTGCATCGATACCCAGATGGCCTACTTCCGGTGGTATTTATGAACCTTTATATATCTATAACCCTGTCCAAACAGAGTGGGTTCCATGGTTGGCAACAGACTATTCATGGCAAGATAACAATAAAAAATTAC
>OAPD01000038.1_pt1 | contig 14730 bp, 14 predicted proteins | sample 1516291 | NCBI WGS metagenome assembly OAPD01 (sample SAMEA3275590, study PRJEB22092) | marine metagenome | biome: marine biome; feature: surface water; material: 00002010 | collected 2014-06-21T10:43:00+00 | depth 1 m
ACTGTCTGCAGGGGATGTGGTTGTTTCCATGCTGCCCGGGGATCACCACGTTCCATTGGCACAATGCGCCATCGCAAATCGCGCACATTTCGTCAGTTCGTCCTACATCGCGCCAGAAATGCGTGATCTGGATCAGGCAGCCAAGGACGCAGGCGTTTGTTTGGTCAATGAAATTGGGTTGGACCCCGGCATTGATCACCTGATGGCGCATAAATTGGTTGAGTTATATCGTACATCGGATGCATTTGATCCTGCAAACGAACTTGATTTTATTTCCTATTGCGGCGGTATCCCAAAGGTTCCAAACCCATTTCGATATAAATTTAGCTGGTCCCCATTGGGCGTGCTAAAGGCGCTGCGGTCCCCATCAAAATCCATCAAAAATGGAGCAGAGTTTAGCGTGGATCGCCCATGGGACGCGATCAGTTCGTATGAAGCCCCTTTGCCAACGCCCGAAACATTCGAGGTTTACCCAAACCGCGACAGTCTACCGTTCATGGCGCAATATCATTTTGATCCCGCTTGGAATGTACGCGAATTTGTCCGCGGAACCTTGCGCCTGAATGGATGGGCCGATGCATGGTCAGACGTATTTTCCGAAATTGAAACCTTGTCGGGCGAGGCAGGGGACGCACGATTAAAGGAGATGTCAGATCAGTTTTGGGCCGAAAACGCCTATGGCGAAAATGACCCAGATCGCGTTGTATTATGCGTTTCACTTAAGGCGGAACGCGATGGCAAACCCGTCTGGCATCAAACCTATGCGATGGATGCATGGGGAACTGAGGCCTCAACCGCAATGGCGCGATTGGTGTCCAAACCCGTAAGTTTTGGAATCAAAGCTGTCTTAGAAAATCAAATCCCAACTGGCGTTTCCGCCGCCCCAGACGATCCAAAATTGGTGGATGCATGGCTGTCGGAAATCGCGAAATTGGCACAACATCTGGAAATCGTTGATCACGTGGCCTAACCCAAGGGATAGGCCGTAGGATCATTTGGATCGATCATCTAAACCTTGCACGGAACTTGAACGTTATTGAGAAAATAACCAAGACACGTGCAAGGGTAAGACATGTTTTTTTCTAAAGTAGTTCCAGAGACTTGGAGCCTGATTACACCGTTTATCGACGATATTTTAGACGAACTTTATGATCATGCGCTGGCCCATGAAACGACCGCAAAAATGTTTGCTGGTCACAATATCGAGGGGCTAAAAACCGTTCAGAAATCGCATTGGGAACTGACGTTCAAAAACGGTTTTGATGCAGCCTACGAAGAACGCGCCCAACGCATCGGGCATTCACATGCAAGAATTGGGCTCGCGCCGAATATATTCACAGACAGCTACGGATTTATGTTGGAGCGCTTACTCCATCAAATTTTGTCGTCTAAAATGTTGCCCAATCCCTCAGTCTGCGCCGAAAAAATTCAGGAAATCACTAATGTGATTTTTCGCGATCTGTCGCGCGTGGTGGATATTTACTATCAGGTAGTAGAGGGACGCCGCATCGAATCTTCGCAATATGTTTTGGAACAGTCGCGCGAATTTTCGCACCGGATGACGCTCGTGTCAGATGACGTTCAATCTGTTGCCACAGCCGTGGATCAAATGGACAGCTCAATCAGCAATATTTCAAAAAATGTGGATGAAAGTTCGAACTACGCACGTGCCGCGTCTGAGCGCGCAGACAGCGCGGCAGAGTCAATGCAATCGGTTGCAACCGCGTCGGAAGAGATCGGATCATTCCTGTCGATCATCACAGAAATCGCAGATAAAACCAAATTGCTCGCGGTTAATGCAGCAATCGAAGCCGCACGCGCAGGCGATGCGGGCAAAGGGTTTACCGTGGTTGCCGACGAAGTACGTCAATTGGCCGAGGGTACAGAAAGCGGTGCCCGCGATGTAGCGATGAAAGTCGAAGAAATTCAGCGATCCGTTGGCGGATTGCAGCGCACAATCGACTCAGTACGCGAGAGTTTTCAACATGTACTTTCAGCATCTGATCACATCGTAACAGCAGTGCATCAACAAAGTAATGCTTCCCGCGATATGAGCGATCGCATGCGTACGGTGAACAGCGGGTTGGATCGACAGGTGGATGATTTGAAACAGTTGATGGACCACATGCAACTGACGATCAAAAAATAAGATAACGCGTTGATCCAGAACCAATCACGCACCGTATACAGTTTATGGGCATGATTGGGATACAGACTCTGGAAAAGGATTCCTCGCTAAATTCAGCGATGGATGATAGAGTCGTATCAGAAGACCTAAAAGACAAAGCTGATCCAGTGAATACTAAAACCGCCGATCAATGGGGTTCATACCTTGAGGCGATAAAATCAACACACGATGTTGCAGCGTTTGAAGCCCTATTCGGACATTTTGCACCTCGTATAAAATCCTTCCTTCTTAAGTCGGGAGCAGACGCAAATTTGGCCGAAGAATGCGCACAAGAAGTTATGGTAACCGTTTGGAACAAAGCACATCTCTTTGATCCAACACGCGCCAGTGCGGCCACCTGGATCTTTACGATTGCACGAAATAAGAAAATAGACGCCCTTCGAAAATCGTCACGGCCAGAGCCGGACGAACTCCCTTGGGGACCAGATCACGAACCTGATCAGGCGGATGTGATCGCACTACAACAGGAAACAGACAAACTGGGTCGCGCACTTGCCGAACTCCCAGAAAAACAGCGCAAGTTGGTCGAGCGTGCCTATTTTGGCGACCTAAGCCACCGAGAACTTGCAGATGAAACCGGGCTTCCCCTTGGCACAATCAAATCGCGCATTAGATTGGCATTGGAGAAGCTGAGACACGCAATGAGCTGATAATGACACCGCAACCGATTACTCATCATATTGATGACGCACTTTTGATGGCCTATTCGGCGGGCACCCTACCCGAGGCCTTTTCTCTCGCTATCGCGACGCACATCAGTATGTGCGATGAATGCCGCGCAACACTCGAAAGCTTCGACGCCGTTGGCGGACAGGTTATGGAAGAGCAGTCCCCCGTCACAATGAACGACGATGCATTTGCCAAAACAATGGCGATGGTTGGAAAACAATCGATCCAACGACCAAAACCCGCAAACGATATCCCCTCTGTCTTGGCGGGATATATTGGCGGATCGCTGGATGACGTTGAATGGCGCACCCTTGGAGGTGGCATCAAACAAAAAATCATTCTGGCGGGCCGCGACGCGACCGCACGTTTGCTGTATATCCCAGCAGGACAATCTGCGCCCGATCATGGGCATTCAGGAATGGAATTGACCCTGGTGCTGCGTGGCGCGTTTAAAGATGAAACTGGGCACTACCGTGCGGGTGACATCGAAATCACTGATGATTCTGTCGAACACACTCCCATCGCAGACGAGGGAGAAGATTGCATTTGTTTGGCGGTAACCGAGGCACCAATTCGCTTTACCAGCGTCTTTTACCGCGCCTTGCAGCCATTCTTTAAAATCTAAACACGATCAAGTTTATCAAGGAATTGATCGCGCAGCGTTTGTGTTGTTGCGATCAATCCTTTGGACTGGGGCGTTGGGTTATTAAACCGCACGGCATTCCCCGTGCGATCAGATACAACGCCACCTGCTTCTTCCACCATCAATACGCCTGCGGCCACATCCCATTCCCACGTAGGGCGCAGTGTGATCATCCCATCGAATTTGCCCTCTGCCACTGCGGCCATGCGATAGGCAAGGGATGGGCGATGATGCCGATCAAAGTCAGGTGCTAATCCACTCACCCAATGATCAGAGGTCATAACGGCGCGGTTTGCCAAAATACGTGCGTTTTCAACATGATCTACGCCCTGCACCTGCATAGGGGTTTCCCCGACAAATGCCCCAGCACCGCGGGCCGCACGATAGATAACATTTGTTGCAGGCAGATACACAACACCTGCAATCACCTGTCCGTTTTCGACAACAGCGATGGAATGCGACCACGTTTTTTCACCCGCCATGAAACTGCGTGTGCCATCGATCGGGTCGATGATGAAACATCTATCTTTGGTTAAACGTGTTGCATCATCTTGGGTCTCTTCTGATAACCACCCATAGGTTGGCCGCGCGCCCATCAGCATGTCGTGCAACAGGTCATTTACGGCCAAATCGGCCTCGGTCACGGGGCCTGCGTCTTCGGGTTTGTCCCAATGCTGAAACGATCCACCCCAATAGGTCAGGGCCAATTCACCCGCCTTGCGTGCCGCCTGTTCCAGTAGGGTAAGATCAGCTACCGGCAAGCGTCATGCCCTCAATCAACAGGGATGGAACAACACGCGACAAATGCGTCCGTGCATCATTTGCGGGAACAATGCGTTTTAACATATCGCGCAAATTGCCCGCGACGGTCAGTTCGCTAACGGGATAGGCGATTTCGCCATTTTCAATCCAAAACCCCGATGCGCCACGCGAATAATCCCCGGTATTCGGGTTGATCGTCGATCCAATCATCGAAGTGATCAAGAGACCGCGCCCCATATCGCGCAGCAACTCTTCTTTGGTTTTCTGACCTTGGGTCAGCGATACATTCCACGAGGATGGAGAAGGCGCTGAAGACACACCCCGCGTAGCATTCCCGGTGCTTTGCAGCCCCAATTTACGCGCGCTTGCCAAATCCAATGTCCAGCCTGTCAAAACACCATCATCTACGATCACACGTTTTGAGGTTGCCAATCCTTCCCCATCAAAGGCGCGTGATCCGTTAACGCGTGGACGGTGGGGGTCCTCGATCAATGACAAACCGTTGGGCAAAACCTGTTCACCCAACAAATCCTTGGCCCAGCTTGATCCACGCGCAATCATCGCGCCATTGGTTGCGGCCAATAGATGCCCGATTAACGAAGATGAAATACGTTCATCAAAAATGATAGGATAGCTGCCGGTTTTTGGTTTTTGTGGGTTTAGACGTTCCACCGCACGCGCACCTGCCTGTGCGCCAATTTCTTCTGGGCTGCGCAGGTCGGCCTGAAAAATGCGGGTATCGGCGTCATAATCCCGCTCCATCCCCGTGCCTTCACCCGCAATCGCAACCGCAGAGGTCGACCGCCCTGTATAGGCAACACCCCCAGCGAACCCATTACTTGTCGCCATGAAAACATCCGATGCGGAATATCCCGCGGCGGCAGCATCCATTTGTGTGACCCCTGCAACGGCCATTGCGGCGGCCTCGGCACGGCGCGCATCCTCTTCCAATTCGGCCGCTGTGGGTTCTGGCGTGTCATCGGCCATTTCCAAATGCAACTGGTCATGCGCTTGCGATAACTCTGACGCGTCTGCCAATCCAGTATAGGGATCCTCTGGTGCCTCTTTGGCCATGGCAACGGCACGTTCTGCCATGGTTGCGATTGTATCGGGGCGCACGTCTGATCCTGAAACAATGGCGCTGCGCTGCCCGATAAAGACACGCAAACCGATATCAACCCCTTCTGAGCGTTCGGCGTGTTCTAACGCGCCATTGCGCACATCAATTGAAACAGAGGTGCCTTGGGCCGCAACGGCATCCGCCTGATCTGCGCCCGCCGCCTTGGCAGCATCCAGCATATGTTGGGTCAAATCAGAGAGAGAATTTGGGGTTCGGGTCATGGCATCCTCATTATCACTGGCCAAGAGGTAATGTTTCACCCCTGCGAAAGCAAGCAGTCGCGCTTGGGTTTTTCGAATGTTCAGAAACCCGTTGGCGATCATGCGCTAAAAACACCGCTGCGTTTTTGTGCTTTTCATTCAGGGAAAATTCGCAAATTGTGGGAAAAACGCATGAGGACAGAGATGGAAAAAGTTGCGCTTATCACAGGGGCCGCCCGCGGCATCGGCAAAGCAACCGCCGAGCTATTTTTGGAAAATGGGTATCACGCGATCCTGCTTGATCGGGATGAAGAGGCGTTGATGGAAACACATCAGGCGTTAGAAAACACCAGTGCCTATTTGTACGATGTGTCCAATCCACAAGCAGGCGGCGAAATCGCCGCGCGTATTTTGTCCGAACACGGGCGATTGGACGCCTTGGTCAATAATGCGGGCGTTGCGGATTTTGGTCCGATTGAGGCGCATGATCAATCCAAATGGCGCCGTGTGATGGAAACCAATTTGGACGGCGTCTTTTACATGACACAGGCCCTGACCCCGATGCTAAAAGAAACCCAAGGTGCAATTTTGAACATCGCCTCGATCTCGGGTCTGCGCGCTTCGACCTTGCGTGTAGCCTATGGTACATCCAAGGCCGCCGTAGCGCATTTGACCAAACAACAGACCTGTGAATTGGGCGAATACGGGATACGCGTGAACTGTGTCGCGCCAGGACCCGTGAAAACAAAACTGTCGATTGCCGTACATACGCCAGAAATCATTCAGGCCTATCACGATGCTGTGCCGCTTAACCGCTATGGCAGCGAACGGGAATTGGCAGAGGTGATTTATTTCCTCTGCTCACCCAAGGCGTCCTATGTCACAGGACAGGTTGTGGCCGTTGATGGCGGGTTTGAGGCGACAGGCGTGGGCCTGCCAGCCTTGCGGGATTAACCTCTAGCGCATGCGTTGGCCGTTGACGTAAACGCCGCCGTTTGAACGCACTTCCACCTCAGATGTTAATTCATCCTCGCCTGTCGCCACAAACCCCATGCCCAATCCCATGCGGATCGGCATCAATTGATCGGGTTGCAACAATCCTGCCTCGATCAATTGATCAAAGACGGAATTCAAACCGCTGACCACAACGCTTGCTTCGCCCTCGGGGCGGGGCATGCCATCAAATGTTTGCAGATCGTTCATGTCAAAGGTGAAATCACCCGATCCTTTGGCCACTGCGCCCAGCGCAGACACCAACAGTTCGTTCAAACCAAAGCTTTCGATTGATCCAAACTGTGTCGGATCCTGTTCCATCAATTCTTCGATATTGGGATCAATCAAATCACGCTCCAGACGGACGCCTGCACTTAGATCAACAACCACATCGATGGGGGCACGAACCAATTGACCTGTGGGATCAAACATCGCCCAGATCGTGTCCGAAATCCCCAGTCCCAGATATTCCATACCAAAATGCACCTGCTGCACCTCGGGTGCGGCGGCAAGCGGGATATCAATGTCATAGGCGATTTTCTCAATACCACCTGACAGGGGCAGCGGAATTTCCGCAGGGACAAAGGCGTTAAAGGCAATATCGTTGATATCGGCGCTGACGGACGCATTTCCGTTATCAATATTCATATTGGACGCGGTTTTATCGGCGACAAAGCTGATATCAAACACTTCTCCCTCAGCCTTACCATCCATTTTAAATTCCATCCCGTCCAAGGATGATGTGGCGCGCAAACCCCCGCCCGCCTTTAACTCGGCCAAAATTTCATCAGGTGTGCCATTGAAGTTAACGGTTTGGAATGCCTCGCTCATCAGGCCCCGCATCGTGGCAGAGGCCGTCAGATCCATATCCTCGGCAGGTGCGACGATTGTCATATCAAAGGCCATTTCACCCAAGGATTGAACAGATTGTTGATGCCCATTGCCCATGTACATCATGTTCGACATGGCGTCATTCATGCTCAGAACAAATTCAACGGTCGCCTCAGCCGGATCATAATCAGGTGCGATTAGTTCAATCAATTTGACCTCTGCACTTGCGATGTCCCAGGTTTGGATCAGCGTGTCATCAACCTCGGAATAGACGCCCATGTCGCCATTCACGGAATAAGACAATCGCGCGGTTACATCATCTTGACCCGCGACTTTCACAACGATTTCCTGATAATCGGGTTGTTCAACATGAACTTTGCCACCCTTTTCCAACAGGGACCAACCATCCATCGACACGATAACCGTGTCGTCGGTATCAGGAATATCAAACGTAAATCGCACATTTGAAATGTTCAGGTTATCACCATCCCGTGTGGCAAGTGCAGTAATGGAACCCCCTGCCTCTTCGATCAAATCAATGGTCTGGGCCCAAACGCGATCTGCCGTTAAATCGGCGACTGCGGTCGATGCACCAAATAACCCAGCTAACAATGCGGTATATGAAATTGATCGTTGAAACATAAAACACCCTTCCTTTGTAGATGCGTTAAACTTGTGACAGTTCATTGCATTGTTCAAGGGGTTGCATGGTTTTCCCGCCCTGTGCCATGGTCGGCATGACCCATATTGACCGAGGATACCGCAATGAATTTATCAGGAAAAACCGTTTTAATCACTGGCGCCAGTCGCGGGATTGGCGAAGCAAGCGTTGCGGAATTTGCTGCAGCGGGCGCCAAAGTTGTGTTGACCGCACGATCAAAGGCCGAGATTGACCGCATCGCTGTCCCCTTTGGCGATCAGGCGCTGGCCATTGCGGGGGATATCGCAGACCCCGCATTCGTGACGGCCCTGATTGATCAAACCGTTGCGCATTTTGGGGGACTGGATGTTGTCATCAACAATGCTGCGGCCTTGCATCCCATTGCGCGGGTCGAGGATGCGGACATCGACGCATGGTCCAAATTGATCGACGTCAATGTCAAAGGGGTGTTTTACGCGGCCAAAGCGGCCCTGCCCCATATGATGAAATCAGGCGAAGGTATCATCCTGACCGTCAGTTCGGGGGCCGCGCATAACCCATTAGAAGGGTGGAGCGCCTATTGCGCATCTAAAGCGGCGGCCGCCATGATGACCCGCAGTTTGCATCTGGAATATGGCTGGCATGGAATTTCATCCATGGGTCTGTCGCCTGGAACCGTGGCCACGCAGATGCAGCGTGACATCAAGGCCAGCGGCATGAACCCTGTGAGTGAATTAGACTGGAGCGATCACGTCCCCCCCTCTTGGCCCGCCAAGGCGATGGTGTATATGTGTGAAAACGCGAAACAATTTGCGGGACAGGAATTGGCGCTGCGTGATCCTGACCTGCGCAAGGCAATAGGTGTTGCATGATCAATGTTGATAAAACCAATCCTGTCTGGGTTGTCACCCTGAACAGGCCGGATAAGGCAAATGCCCTGACCGAACAAATGTTGATTGATTTGCGCGACACAGCCCGCGATGCAAAAGACGCACGTGGTTTGATCCTAACAGGTGAGGGTAAGGTTTTTTCCGCAGGGGCCGATTTGGATGCGGCGCGCGCAGGCCTTGCCACATCACCGTTGTGGGAGGAATTGTCAGGTGCGATTGCTGACCTGCCCTGTATGAGCATTGCCGCCCTAAACGGTACGCTTGCCGGTGGTGCGATGGGCATGGCACTGGCCTGCGATATGCGCATTGCGGTGGCAGGTGCAAAATTCTTTTATCCCGTGATGAAGCTTGGCTATCTGCCCCAACCCAGCGACCCGATGCGGATGCGCAACCTTATCGGCCCTGCACGGGCCAAGATGATCCTTATGGGTGGGCAGAAAATTTTGGCGGATGAGGCGCTGTCCTTTGGTCTGATTGATCGCATCGTTGATCCTGCAGATCTGCTGGATCATGCGCATTCCCTGATGACCGATAGTGCGGCAGCAACCCCCGAACATTGTGCAGGGATCAAGGGGATGATTGAGGCGGGTTGATCGCAGTGCGGATTAGAATTTCGTTAACTTTCGCACCGACGTGATACCGATGTTTTACCGACCTCAAACATATGTGGATTTTACCGCTTTCGACGCCCGCCTGTGGTTTTTGACAAAAACTGCGGCGGGCGTTTTGCGACCCATTTAAAAAACTTGGCGAGGCGTGGATGCGCACGCAATGCATCCACCGATGCGTAAGATCGGGCAAGCTCTGCCTCACTCAATGTGGAGTGAATTTCCTTGTGACAAATGTGGTGTATTAGGATCGTTGGACCACCTTTTCCGCCCTTAAGTTTGGGGATCAGATGATGCAAACTTTGCGGTGCATCTGGTGGAATTGGGCGTTCACATAAGGGACACACTGGATCGCTCATCTCAATTGCCTCATTGTCAAACCCCTTATTTTGCTATCAAAATACGATTTAGGTGCGGAATCAAGGGATGTAAAATATGGAATTCGATCAGATGCCCCCGATCGTTCAGCGGGCGTTTTCATTGGCTGTGCAGGGATGGGATATCGCCTCGGCATGGCTGTTAAGCCCTGCGGCGTGGTCTCAGTTTATCTTATTGGTTGTGGCCTATTATGGGGCCGTATTTGCCACAAAAAAGATGAACCCGATCATCACCCGCATCCTAACACCCCAAGACGGTTCAACATCGGTCATTGCGCAAATACGCCTTTTTATATTGATGTTTTTGCCCCTATTAATGCCCCTGTTGGCCTATGCCTTCACAGGCATCGGTGAAACCCTGACCCGTTCGATTTTCGGATCCAGCGCCGTCATCGCCTTTGGCAAACGGGTGTTTTTATTCCTAGCGATCCGCAGTTTCGCGCGGGATATGTTGACCGATCCTTTATTGTAATTATTGGGAAAATTCGTGCTGATCCCTGTGGGTGCGCTTTATGCGTTGGGTCTGTTGGATATGGTCGCAGCAAGGCTTGAGGCGACCGTTGTTCCACTGGGGAACCTATCCTTTAATCTGCTATGGCTGATCCAATTCTTTGTCGTGGGCGGGATTATTTTTTGGTTGGGCCGTTGGTCAAACGATCAATCCTCGGGCTTTATCAACAAACAAGAGGAAATGCGCCCCGCCACCCGTCAACTGGCCAGCAAAGCAACCGAGATTGCCATTTTCGGCGCGGCCTTTTTGATCCTGATGAACATCATGGGGATTTCCCTGACCTCGCTTGCCGTACTTGGGGGTGCGGTTGGTGTTGGCCTTGGCTTTGGTTTGCAAAAAATCGCATCAAACTTTATCTCGGGCGTGATCCTCTTATTAGAGGGACAAGCAACCGTTGGGGATTATGTTGAACTTGATGGTGGTGAAGCGGGCACAATCGTGAAAACCACGGCGCGCTCCGTGATCTTAGAAACATATGACGGACGTTGGATTGTTGTTCCGAACGAAGATTTTATCACAACCCGTGTTGTCAATTATTCCGACCAAGGCAGCGCAAACCGCTATGAAGCAGATTTTTCCGTCAGCTATGACACGGACATAAATTTGGTCCCTGCACTGGTCGAGGCCGCCGTTTCCAAACACCCAGAGGTCCTAGACGATCCATTTCCACCTGATTGCGAACTGCGCGGCTTCGGAGAAAGTGGCATCAACTTTGCCGTCGAATTTTGGGTCAATGGGATTGATGATGGCAAAAACAAATACACATCTGATGTTCTTTTTATCATCTGGAACACGTTGAAAGAAAACGATATTACGATCCCATACCCACATCGTGTGGTCGAGTTTAAAAATATGCCGGATATACCTGAGGAATGACAAAAAAAGCATTGGTGATTGGGGGTGGTCCCGCGGGTTTGATGGCTGCTGAGCAGTTGGTCAATGCCGGGCTGTCCGTGACCATCGCCGAGGCTAAGCCGACCTTAGGTCGTAAATTTTTGATGGCGGGAAAGTCGGGTTTGAACCTAACCATGGACGAAACCGTTTCTGCGTTTTTGCCCCATTTTTACAACGCCCGAACGCATCTTGACCCGATGATTTCATCCTTTGGCCCGCAAGAGGTGAAAGAGTGGACAGAAGGTTTGGGTGAACATATTTTTGTCGGTACATCAGGTCGCGTCTTTCCCAAGGCGATGAAGGCCTCTCCACTATTGCGGGCATGGCTTGCAAGGTTGTTGGATGCGGGAGTAATCATAAAGACGAATTGGAAACTGACTGGCTTAACCGAAAATAATGCGTATTTTCAAACACCTGAAGGTGCCAAAAACATAATCGCCGATGTCGTCGTATTGGCCATGGGTGGCGCAAGTTGGGCGCGTTTGGGGTCTGATGGGGCATGGGCCGAATGGTTCGGCCCAATCACCGCGTTCCAACCCGCAAACTGCGCCTTTGCGATGGATTGGTCGGACCACATGACCAAATTCTTTGGCACGCCAATCAAGAATATTACTCTTCGCGCTGGCGATATGATATCGCGCGGGGAAATCATTGTATCACGCAATGGCATCGAAGGCGGTGGCATTTATTCTGTCAGTCGCACCTTGCGAACAGGCGTTCCATTAACGATAGACCTAAAGCCCGATTGGACAGTCAACCGTGTCGAAACCGCACTGTCAAAACCCCGCGGCAAGGACAGTCAGACAAACCATCTGCGTAAGGCCCTAAAGCTAGAGCCAATAAAGATCGCATTGATGCGCGAGGTTACACCGCAACTGCCACAAGATGCCAAAGCACTGGCTAAAATGGTGAAATGCCTGTCCCTTACAACCCTTGCGCCACGCCCCATGGATGAGGCGATTTCAACAGCGGGTGGCATCCCGTGGAACCGATTGGACGCAGGTCTTATGTTACTGGATCGTCCCGGCATTTTTTGTGCGGGTGAAATGATTGATTGGGAAGCACCAACAGGCGGCTATTTGATCACCGCCTGTTTGGCAACAGGCCGTTGGGCGGGGTTGCACGCCGCGCAATATGCGCAGCGCACATAGTTAAACAATGTTTACGGCAAGGCTGCTGCACGCTTGAACGCATCACGTTCGCGCAGGCGTTTTGCATAGGCTTTGAATGCCTCATTCTCTAATGGGAATTTGGCGTTATAAGCCCAACCGCCACAATGCACCAAAATGATATCTGGAATGGTCATCGTGTCCCCCATCAAATAGGGGCCGTCGATTTGCTCCATCAGGCGATCCAAGGATCGCGCGAATTCCAATTTCAGGCTTTCTTTCACGGCGGGCACCCGTTCTGCTTCGGGCAAGATGAAACTATGACGGGCAGCGGTCCATAAAACCGCATCAATTTCATCATTCACACGATGCAGCAATGCGTCCTGTTTAGCACGTTGAACCGATCCTGCGGGAAAGGTTAATCCCCCATGGCGATCCGCCAAAAAGGTGATGATTGCCGCGCTGTCGGTGATCACCTCGCCCTCGGCAATCAGGGCAGGTAATTTACCTGTAGGGCTGTGTTCCAACGCCTCTGGTGAACGCACGGGATAGGGTTTGTGATCGTATTCAATTCCCAATTCTTCCAATGCCCATAAAACGCGAAATGTGCGGTTTGTGCGTGATCCAACGACTGTATACATACGGCTCTCCTCTTATCGTGATTAATAAAGTGGTGCGTGGCAGATGTGTCCAGTGCAAATGCAGGTTGGGAACGCAACGTGACCCTAAAATTCAACACATTTCCACCATGGCAGAATCGTCCCAATCCGTGCTAGGGTTTGTGGTATGAATTCACACAACCCCAACATAGGCCAAGATCGCCCCGTTATTCGGCAACTGGATGATGCGGCGATTAACCGAATTGCCGCTGGTGAAGTGGTTGAACGACCCGCGTCTGCCGTGAAGGAATTGGTTGAAAATGCCATTGATGCAGGAGCGCAGCGCATCACAATTGATATCGCGGATGGGGGTAAAACGTTGATCCGTGTGGGGGATGATGGCTGCGGGATGAGTGCGGCGGATCTCCCCCTTGCGTTGTCCCGTCATGCGACATCAAAAATTGATGGTTCTGATTTGCTAAACATCCACAGTTTCGGATTCCGCGGCGAGGCTTTGCCGTCCTTGGGTGCCGTTGGTCGGTTGTCGATTTCTTCGCGCTTTGAGGGTCAGGATGGCGCGGAAATCACTGTTGCAGGGGGTGACATGGGCCCCGTCAAACCCGCAGCGCTTAGCAAAGGAACAGTGATCGAGTTGCGCGATTTGTTTTACGCAACCCCCGCGCGCCTAAAATTCCTGCGCACAGATCGGGCAGAGGCACAGGCAATCACAGATATCATCAAACGTTTGGCCATGGCAGAGCCTTCAATCGGGTTTCATTTGCGCGATGTGTCAAATGGTGGGTCACGATCCGTGTTCCGCGTTGATCCAGAAACGGGCGATTTGTTTGACGCGCTACACAGGCGGTTGGCGAAAATACTGGGAACTGAATTTTCTGAAAACGCCCTGAAAATTGATGCAGAGCGTGACGGATTTCATCTGTCTGGTTATGCGGCACTGCCAACGTTTTCACGCGGTGCTGCGGTGATGCAGTATTTCTTTGTGAACGGGCGCCCTGTGCGCGATAAACTGTTGATCGGTGCACTGCGCGGTGCCTACGCAGATTTCCTGTCACGTGATCGACACCCGGCTGTTGCTTTGTTTGTGGATTGCGATCCACACCTTGTTGATGTGAACGTGCATCCCGCCAAATCCGAGGTGCGCTTTCGCGAGCCAGGCTTGGTGCGCGGACTGATTGTATCAGCCCTGCGCCACGCATTGGGTGAGGCAGGACACCGCGCATCCACCACCGTTGCGGGCGCGACATTGGGTGCAATGCGTCCAGAAACGCCGCATCAACCAATCTATCAAATGGACCGACCCAGTGCCGCGACGCGCAACGTCAGTTATCAGGCACAAGCGCCCGAAAGCTTTGGGTTTGCAGAGACCCCCGTGCCATCCGCCCGCATTGATGATCCTGTGATCGAGCCAGCACAAGAACCGCAACAGACGGATCACCCACTGGGTGCGGCACGTGGGCAGGTGCATGAAAACTATATCATTGCGCAAACGCAGGACGGCATTGTCATTGTCGATCAACACGCCGCGCATGAACGGCTGGTATATGAGCGTTTGAAGCACCAAATGGGTGAACGCGGTGTTGCGGCACAGGCATTGCTAATTCCCGAAATCATCGAACTTTCCGCTGGGGATTGCGCGATGTTGTTTGAATTGGCAGATGAATTTGGCCGTTTCGGG
>OAPD01000041.1_pt1 | contig 14183 bp, 14 predicted proteins | sample 1516291 | NCBI WGS metagenome assembly OAPD01 (sample SAMEA3275590, study PRJEB22092) | marine metagenome | biome: marine biome; feature: surface water; material: 00002010 | collected 2014-06-21T10:43:00+00 | depth 1 m
TATCATAAGCATGAACAGAACTAGCGTTCGTCTCTGCTTGATATTTGTTAGAAGCCTCCAACGCATCAGCATAAGTCGCCGGTACTATTGTTCAATTAGATCCAGTTTTTTTGATTAGTTCTATTTTTGTTCTTCCAGAAAGGTATGGAACAATTATGTGGGACTTTATACCTAGCTTTTGTGCAGCATATGCAATTGCTGCTCCATGATTTCCTCCAGAAGCAGCAACTACTCCTTGACTCGCCATTCCATTATCTAAAAGTGAATTAAAGGCTCCTCTACACTTAAAACTTCCTGTGTGTTGTAAATGTTCCAATTTTAAATCAACTTTTTGTCCAAAAGAAGATGTTTCAAATGTTGGCGTTTCGACAATATGGGACCTTATTTTAGAAAGGCTGCCTTCAATTTCTTTTGTCCAATCTGGTAACACTTTTTCAACCTTTCTGCTTCATTCATCCACGTTCAAAATGGTCAGGTGGTTGAATTTCAGACGTTTATGACGGGTGAAGTCTATGATCTGTTGTCCCGAAGTTCGGTTCTGAAACATTCGGTATCGGGCGAAGGTTTTTCACAACCCGATTTTATCGATGCCGCAAAATCCGCTTTTAAAAACCCTGCTGATGCCTTTTCTCAGTTGTTTCGATTGCGCGCTCAACATTTAGTCCACGATGCTGATGCCAAGGTTTTGCGCGCACGCTTGTCTGGTATCCTGATCGGTCAGGAAGTCGCCGCAATGGAGCGTCAGTGGAACCACCTCGCAATCACGCTTGTTGGCGAAGAAGCACTCTGTTCGCTTTACAAATCCGCACTTGAGGCGGTTGGGAAGTCGGTTGATTTGAACCTAAGTGCGGCACCAACGCTTCGCGGTCTGATCGCGATCAGAAATGGAAAAGGATAACTATGCAACGCGAATTGATTGCAATCCTACGTGGCATTCAACCGAATGAGGTGCACGACATCACTCGGGCATTAATTGATGCAGGGATTACCAAGATTGAAGTGCCCTTAAATTCTCCTAACCCGTTTCAGTCGATCGAACAAATGGCTTACGGCTTTGGGTCAGATGCAACGATTGGCGCGGGAACCGTACTGCACCAAGACGAGGTCAAAACGCTTGCAGACATCGGATGCCAAATGGTGATCAGCCCAAATGCCGATCCTGATGTGATTATGGCAACCAAGAATGCGGGTATGCTGTCCTATCCCGGAGTTTTCACCGCAACAGAATGTTTCAGCGCGCTGAAACATGGGGCGGATGGATTGAAATTTTTCCCGGCATTCAAACTTGGCCTTGATGGATTCAACGCATTAAAAGCTGTGCTACCGAAAACGGCCAAGACCTATGCCGTGGGTGGTGTTGGTGCCCCTGATTTTCACGCGTGGAAAGCAGCGGGCGTCACGGGCTTTGGCGTGGGATCAAACCTATATAAACCCGGCATGAGTGTTGCGGAAATTGCATCCAATGCTGCAACCTTGGTCGCGGCCTATGACGCAGCCTAAATCACCCATGAAGCGCACGCTTGGTACGTGCTATTATCCAGAGCATTGGCCAGAAGACATCTGGGAAGAAGATGCCCGCCAAATGGCCGAACTGGGTCTGACGTGGGTGCGGATTGGTGAGTTTTCTTGGTCCCGATTGGAACCAAGTGAAGGACAGTTCAATTTTGAATGGCTTGATCGCGCATTCGATACGTTGCATCGACATGGGTTAAAGGTTGTGTTGGGAACACCCACAGCGACGCCGCCGAAATGGGTCTGTGACAAATACCCCGATATGTTTGCCCGTGATGTACAGGGCAATCTGCGTAAATTTGGATCGCGCCGACATTATTGCTTTTCACACCTTGGATATCGCGAACAATGTCGTGATATTGTCACACGTTTGGCAGAACGGTACGGTTCCCATCCTGCATTAGGGGCATGGCAAACAGACAATGAATACGGATGCCACGACACCACGCTTTCCTATTCAGATGCGGCACGTATTGGGTTTCAAAAATGGCTGGCAAACAAATACGGGAACGACATTTCGAAACTGAATGCAGCGTGGGGAAACGTATTTTGGTCAATGGAATACGCGGGCTATCATGAAATTGACCTGCCAAACCTAACCGTAACTGAGGCAAACCCAGCACATTGGTTGGAATTTCGTCGCTACACGTCTGATCAGGTTGTGGCGTTCAATCGCCTGCAATGTGACATCATCCGTGAATACTCCAACGCACCCATTTCCCACAACTACATGGGACGCATAACTGATTTTGATCATTTCAAGGTCGGGGCAGATTTGGACATCGCCACATGGGACAGTTACCCAATTGGATTTTTGGCTGACCGCGCTGGCGCAACCCAAGAAAAACAGCGCCGCTTCATGCGCCAGGGTGACCCCGATTTTCAGGCCTTTCATCACGATCTGTATCGCAGCGTGGGTAAAGGGCGTTGGTGGATTATGGAGCAACAACCAGGCCCCGTGAATTGGGCCCCCGTGAACCCCGATCCGCTGCCGGGCATGGTGCGTTTATGGACGTGGGAGGCCTTTGCCCATGGCGCAGAAACCGTCGCCTATTTCAGATGGCGACAAGCGCCGTTTGCACAAGAGCAGATGCATGCAGGCATTTTGCGCCCCGACAGCAAAAAGGCCACCGCGTATTTTGAAGCGGCACAGGTGGCCCAGGAACTGGCACAATCCCCCAACACAGACTGTGAAGCCGCGGATATCGCTATAATTTTCGATTATGATGCCGACTTTTCGTGGGCAGCGTTAAACCACGTGAAAGATGGCGATTATTTTGAATTGGTTTTCGATCACTATCGTGCGTTACGCAGGTTAGGTCTCAATATCGATATTTTGCCAGCGTCGCATACGGATTTTTCGAATTATCAATGTATCATCACCCCTGGTCTGATGCATATGAATGCGGATCTACTTTCGTGCTTAGAAGGTTCCGATGCATTGGTCATCTATGGCCCTGCCACGCATTCTCGTACAGAAACGCTTGGCATCTCTATTCCACTACCACCCAATTTGCCGAATTTGGACGTGACGGTCGCGCGGATTGATACGCCCCGCGGTGACATGCACATTGCACTATCAAACGGCGGTCATGCTCTGCGGTATCGCGAAGTGTTAGAGGGATCTGCCAACCCTATTTTGACAGATCAGCAGGGTGGTGCGGTCGCGGTACAAAATGGGAGTTCGGTCTATTTGGGTGCCTACCTTGAACATGAAACCCTTATTCAATTTTATAAGCACCTGCTGAAAGAGGCGAATATCGAAACGCTGCAACTGCCCCAAGGTGTGCGTAAACGTGTGACAAAGATCGAGGAATTCTGGTTTAACTACGATTGCGAAACCATGGATACCCCGCACGGGACGCTGGAACCCGCAGGCGTTCTAAGAGTTCCTAGAACGCGCTAGCCCAAATTCTTTAGGATCAATTGCCGCATTTCGTCAGCTGGATCGTATAATTCAATCAGACGCGGATATTCACGGCACAAATCAATGACGCTGAGCATTCCAAACGTGTCATGGCATTCGTGTGCCGTTAATACCCAGCTTGCCCGCCGTCTATTTTCAGGGTCCATTTTGCTAAACGCGGATGCAATGTTAAAGCGATAGGAACGGTCGACAAACGACAGAACGATTTGTTGCATTGCAATGCTGGCACCGTTGTGACCAGACATCAGTTGATCAAAACTTTGTCCCTTAGAACTTTGTTCATCAAACTGCTGCTTAAACGCGTCTATCATGCTTACGCTTTTATCCGCTGGTCATCGCGGCAGCGATGCCAAATGCCACAATCAACCCTGCCAAAATGCGATAACCATATGGAATGGGCCGACCCACATTTTCGGCCACAATCAACACGGCCAAAAAGATCAGGATAATGAAAACAGCAAATCTTATCATTTGAAATTCCTACTGATCCTTTATTTAGGTGCAAACGACGATCTAAACTTGGCCGCCCACCTACCGTGGTCATACGTCAGTACCCAAAGCGAACGGAACCGCGCAATCAGTTCATTATTAGCATCATATCGCAGCACTTCTAGATCAACATGAACTTTGGTTTGACTGCTATCAACAATTTTAATGTCACGAAACTCGGAATGACTCCAATCTCCCCCTGCCCGCGATTTGAAATCATCAAAATACGTTTGCGGTGTTGGCCATTCTTTCAGGCCCGTTCCACTTAGTCGGAAATGTGGGAAATGCAGTGTCGCGGCGATCGCGTTGGGATCGCGCGCATTTAGCGCCAAGATATGATTATCCAAAACCTTGAGCGCATCTTCAATATGACTGGTCACTTTACATCCCTTTCAAAGGTGAAAATTGGTAAAATCGCTCAGGATTTTCAACCATGATTTTATGGCGCAATTGCGCATTCGGCACCCAGTCCATGAATTGATCCAACATGTCAGTGTCATCTGGCATGGGTCCATCGAATTTGGGATGTGGCCAGTCGGTTCCCCAGACCAAGTTATCTGGGTTCAACGCGGTCAGTTTTGTCACAAATGCACCCACGTCGGTATAATCAGTCGTAGAAGAACCAGTCGTACGATATGGCGCGGAAATTTTTGTCCAAATCATACCATCGCCAAGCAGACCTAAAAATGCATCAACGCTGGCGTGATCGTGAGACGCCGAAATAGGAAAATGTCCCAAATGGTCAAACATGACTGGCACAGGCAATAACGTAATCAGATCAATCAAGTGTGCAGAGTTGGAAAAATCGGCCAAAATTTGCAAATGCCAACCAAAGTCCGCAATACGCCGCGCCAATGCCCGCAGATCAGAGATCACAGCATCGCTTGGAAATAACAGATTCACACGACATCCAACCGCGCCCGCATCTGCCATGCGCTGGATTTCAGAAATGGGCGTTGTTTGATCGATCACGACAACGCTTTTAACGTTTGGAATTTTAGACGCACTTCTCAAGGTCGTTTCATTATCCAATCCATACACACTGGGTTGCACTAACACGCCCCGAGTTGGCCCAAGCACGTCACGTAATTGCATATACTCATCTACTGTCGCATCAGGCGCCGTGTACGTCCGTTCAGCAACCTGTGTTGATGGCGTATCAAAAACATGAAAATGACAATCACACGCCCCATTCGGAATGGAACGCTTTGGCGCGCTTTTGACGGGCAAAGGGCGATCGCAAAGTTTGGGAATATCAGCATGGGTCATTCACCCGATATGCACCGAACGACCTTAGAACGCAATTGGGACGGGTTAAAGTGGCGATCCCAGAAGGACTCGAACCCTCAACCTACTGATTAGAAGTCAGTTGCTCTATCCAGTTGAGCTATGGGACCGCTTGCTTCACTCCTAACGGGAAACAAAGGGGATTTCAAAACGAAATTCCGCTACTCATGGAATTAGTTCGCAAGCACCTTTAAATAATTCGCGATTGCCATGCGGTCTTGGTCAGATAACTTGGAAGTATTCTCGATTACTTCGGCCATCAGGCCGCCTGCAACGTCATAGTCGGGCGTGAACCCCGACTTCAAATATTCGGCGATATCCGCAGCATTCCAATCAAATGTGGTGCCTGCGATTGCAGGGATGCGCCCTTTGCCATTTGGATGCTGTGCCCCCATCAATAAATTTTCGCTGCTGCGCGCGCCAAATACATTTCGCGCCGTATGGCATTCGCCGCAATGACCAAGGGTGTTCACCAAATATTCCCCGCGCGCTAATTCGGCATCCCGCAATTGCGGCGCATGCGCGGACTGAAACATCAATTTCCAAATGCCCAAGGGGCGGCGCCATTGCGCATAAATCGGCAGTTCATGCGCCAATGACTTTTGTTCTGATGACGGCAGGGTTTGCCAATAGGACCACAGATCAACGACGTCCTGATCGCTCATTCTCTGATAAGACGTGTAGGGAAATGCAGGATAATAGTGTCGACCATCCGGGGAAACGCCCTGTCGCACGGCGCGAACAAAATCATCCTGCGACCATGCACCAATCCCAAATTCAACATGCATCGACACATTCGGGGCGACAAACGTCCCAAAGGGCGAAGGGAATTTTTGCCCGCCGGATAGAATCTTTTTCGAATCTTCTCCGGCATTTGGTGCAGTATGGCAGCCGCCACAACCAGCTGCGAAATATACGTATTCACCGTTTTGCGGCTCGGGGACAAGCGTTATGCCTTCCGCCCGCTTCGACGGCGTGGTTGCATAGTAAAACCCAACCAATGCCACACAGAAAAGAAATCCAAAAAATCGCTTCACACTAAACACTCTTGTCTTGACGAGTCAGACAGACTTCGAATTCGATACACTCAGGTTATGAGAGGAACGCCGAATGAGCAATATTTGCGACATCCATGAAATCGAAGATATGGAAATCATTTTGTCAGATGGCTGTCGACTTTCGGCGCGCGTGTGGATGCCCGTCGACGCAAACGCACATCCCGTTCCTGCGATCTTAGAATACCTACCCTATCGCAAACGCGATGGAACATGTGCACGTGATGCACTGACCCATCCCTATTTCGCCAAACGTGGTTATGCCTGCGTCCGCGTCGATATGCGTGGCAACGGCGATAGTCAGGGTTTGATGGAGGATGAATATACAGAACAAGAACTGAATGACGGCGTGGAGGTCATCAATTGGCTCGCAGCCCAAGATTGGTGCAGTGGCAGCGTTGGAATGATGGGGATTAGTTGGGGTGGCTTTAACTCTCTCCAGATCGCGGCACTTGATCCTGCACCGCTGAAAGCGATCATAACTTTATGCTCAACCGTTGATCGGTATGCCGATGACATTCACTACAAAGGTGGCTGTTTGCTGAACGAAAATTTGGGATGGGGGTCAACAATGTGGGCCTATTCCTCACGTCCGCCTGATCCCGCTTTGGTTGGCGAAGCTTGGCGGGATATGTGGTTGGAACGGTTGAACGCACAACCCTTTTTACCTGCCACTTGGTTGCGTCATCAACAACGCGATGCCTATTGGCAACATGGCTCTGTTTGCCAAGATTACGGTGCGATTACCGCGGCAACACTCGCCGTTGGTGGCTGGGGCGATTCCTATAAAAATGCGGTGCCGAAATTGGTTGAAAATCTATCCGCACCTGTCAAAGGAATTGTTGGACCATGGGTTCATAAATATCCACATTTTGCAGTTCCTGAGCCGCGCATCGGGTTTTTGCAAGAGGCGTTGCGATGGTGGGATAAATGGCTAAAGGGCATAGAAACTGGTGTGGAAAATGACCCTGCATATTCGGTCTACCTTATGGACGGTGTTCGACCAAAGACATGGTATGAAAGCAGGGCAGGACGCTGGATCAACGAACACGATTGGCCACAAGGCCCGACCGTTAAATCTATGTATTTGGGCAACGAAAACACACTGACTAAGGACGCCACGCGGATCGACGACATTCTGTCATCGCCACAAACTTGTGGAATGTCCTCGGGTGAATATTGCGCAATCTGGTTGGGACCTGAAATGCCAGGGGATCAGCGGGGGGATGATGCGCTATCGCTATGCTATGACAGTGCGCCAATTGCAAAAGATTGCGACATCGTGGGCGCGGCCAAGGTAAAACTGCGCCTGACGTCCGACACACCTGATGGACAAATTGCGGTACGTTTAAATCACATCCATCCAGATGGCGCGTCAACACGCATTACCTACGGTGTTTTAAACCTTGCGCAGCGGGATGATCATGCACATGCGAATGCTTTGCCAATTGGTCAGGAAATCGAAGTCAGCCTTGATTTGGATCACATCGCATATCGCGTTCCCAAGGGGCACAAAATACGCGTTGCAATTTCGAACGCTTATTGGCCCCTACTATGGCCGATGCCTGACGCTTCAACGCTATATATCAGTCAGGGGGAAGTGCAGCTGCCAATATCCCCACACGGCGCAGATGACGAACGCCATTTCCCGCCACCAGACGCAGAAGAGCCATGGGACGTTAAGCAAATCAGAGCGTCAGATAATCAACGTCAAATTACGACCGATATGAAAACGGGGATCACAACACTTGAAATCATTGATGATTTTGGCGCGGTTGAGGATCAACAACATGGAATGGTGTCAGGAAGTGTTGCACGCGAATGGTGGAGCATTCATCCCGATGATCCCCTAAGCGCGCGTGGCAAAACGCATTGGACAGAAGAGCGTAGCCGCGGCGATTGGATCACACGGACCGAGGCCTTTGCCGAAATGACAAGTGACGCAGATAACTTCTATTTGACAGCACGCATGGAAGCCTATGAAAACGATACATTGATTTTCGAAAAGGATTTCAAAGAGACCATCAAACGTAAGCACCATTGATATGTATCGCATTGCAATCGCTGGGTTTCAGCACGAAACGAATACCTTTGTGTCAAAACCAACAACCTTGGCACAGTTTCAGGTTGCCGATAGTTGGCCTGAAATGCTTTTGGGATCTGATGTGATCAGCGGCACGCAGGATATGAACCTGCCCGTGGCAGGCTTTATTGATGCCTGCATGCGTTCGAGCAATGCACACCCGTTACCCGTTCTGTGGTGTGCGGCCGAACCATCTGGTAAAGTGACGGCTGATGCCTTTGATACGATTACGGGCATGATCATTGATGGCATTACTGCGCTAGGCAATCTGGATGCCGTCTATTTGGATCTGCATGGCGCAATGGTCACCGACGCATTTGATGACGGTGATTTGGAAATCATTCGACGCGTGCGTGAAAAAATTGGGCCGGATGTGCCAATCGGAGTAAGTTTTGATCTGCACGCAAACATAAGTACCGAAATCACCGATTTAGCCAACATAATTACGATCTATAAAACCTACCCACATCTGGACATGGCAGATACAGGCGCACAAAATTTTGAATTATTGGTCACTGAATTAAACGGTGCAGGATCCAAATTAGCATTTTCACCTATCAATTTCCTGATCCCGCTGCACGCCCAGATTACAGCCTCAAAACCGCTAAGCGACATACGTGCCGCATGTGACGCCCTCGAAACGGATGGCCAAGTTGTTGAAATCGCATTGGGCTTCACAGCCTCAGATACCGCACAAACAGGCCCGAGTGTCATTGTCAATGCACCAAGCACGCAAACAGCGACCGAAACGGCCCGAAAGGTCAGCCAAATTTTTGAAGAGAATAAGCATAAATTTGACACCACGCTTTTCACACCTGACGACGCGATTGCCCTTTGGACAGCCGATCCCGAGACATCCCTGCTGTGCGCCGATGTTCAGGATAACCCTGGTGCTGGCGCATCATCGGATACGGTCGGGTTTCTGCGCGCCCTTGTGCGCAGTGAGGTCGATCGCGCTGTTGTTGGATTGATCTGCGACCCAGAATTTGTGGCAAAGGCATTCACCGTGGGCAATGGCGAAGTTTTTTCAGCGAAGCTTGGCGGGAAATCAGGGATCGTGGATGACACCCCGCTGATAGGTAGGTATCGCGTGGACCTGTTAAAAGATGGCGTTTGTTACAACACGGGCGAAATGTATCGCGGTTGCATATCAGAGTTGGGACAAAGCGTTAAGGTGACATGCCTTGATGCGCAGGGGTCCGTGACCGCCATTGTAACCAGCAACCCGATCCAATGCCTGGATCAGGCACATTTCACGTATTTCGACGTTGACCTATCCGCCATGCAGATTATCGGCGTCAAGAGCACCCTGCATTATCGCGCTGATTTTGAACATCTTGTGGACCGCGTCGTTTCTGTGGCGTCAGCAGGTCAATTTCCATGTGTTCTGACACCAGATACCTATTCAAAGCTCCCCAAGTCGATGACGTTCTTGTAAAAAGTGAAATTTATCCTTGATTTTGTGGGCTACGATTTTGCAAGGTTGACCAGCAGACAGCAAAACAACAGGGAAATAAAAATGAACAAAAACGAATTCAGAGCTCTGCAAGAGTTAAAGTATAAGACGGGTCAAATCGACCGTCGTACGTTCGTGCGCTCTTTGCTTGCAACAAGCATCGCACTACCAACAGCACTTTCAATCGCTGGCAGCGTTGAAGCGGCAACACCAAAGCGTGGCGGTTTGCTGCGTGTGGGTATGGGCCATGGTTCAACAACTGACACACTTGATCCATCAACATCTGAAAACGGTTTCACACTGGCCACAAACTACGCATGGTCAAACCACCTAACTGAGGTCGGACCAGATGGTCAGCTTCGCCCAGAATTGGCGGAAAGCTATTCATCATCTGACGCGAAAACATGGGTTTTTGACCTGCGCCAAGGTGTAGAATTCCACAACGGCAAAACAATGACATCTGAGGATGTGATTGCATCACTGCAGTATCACATGGGTGATGAATCTAAATCAGCGGCGAAAGGTTTGCTAACTGCTGTAACAAGCATGAAAGCAGACGGACCAAACCGCGTCATCATCGAATTGGCCTCTGCCAACGCCGACTTCCCATTCATCGTTTCTGACTATCACTTGGCGATCATGCCAGTTGTAGATGGCGCATTATCTGTGAACACAGGTATGGGTACAGGTGGTTACATCCTTGAGTCATTTGATCCAGGTGTTCGCGCAAAACTAAAGCGTAACCCAAACTACTGGAAAGCAGATTCGGCACACTTTGACGAAGTTGAATTGATTTCTATTATCGACGTTGCAGCGCGCCAAAACGCGATGATGAACGGTGACGTGGATGTGATCGACCGTGTTGATCCAAAAACAGTTGCGCTACTCGGTCGTGCCCCAAACCTAGATATCCTAGAGCTGACAGGTACGTTGCACTATACCTTCCCAATGCGTTTGGACGTCGCGCCGTTTGATAACTATGATCTGCGTATGGCGTTGAAATATTCGCTTAAGCGTCAGGAATTGATCGACAAGATCCTGTTGGGTCATGGTGCATTGGGGAACGACCACCCAATTTCCACAGCGAACCGTTTCCACGCATCTGGCCTAGAACAGCGTGAGTTTGATGCGGATAAAGCAGCGTTCCACTATAAAAAATCAGGTCACTCTGGTGCGATCCAGCTAAGCTCATCTGACGCTGCCTTCGCGGGTGCAGTTGATGCGGCGCAGTTGATTGCAGCATCTGCAGCAGAAGCGGGCATCAACATTGAAGTCGTTCGTGAACCAAAAGATGGCTACTGGTCAAACGTTTGGAACAAAAAAGGCTGGAGCGCTTGCTACTGGGGCGGACGTCCAACAGAAGACTGGATGTTCTCAGCAGCCTATACAAACGACACAGAGTGGAACGACACTGCATGGAAAGGCACAGAGTCATCTGCCAAGTTCAACGACATCGTTGTCGCAGCACGCGCTGAATTGGACGACAACAAACGTCGTGACATGTATGCAGAGTGTCAGCGTTTGATTAACGATGATGGCGGAACAATCTGCCCAATGTTTGCAAACTACATCATTGCACACAGCAAAAAGGTCGCGCACGGCGCGGACGTTGCATCCAACTGGGATCTGGACGGATGTAAAATTGCTGAACGTTGGTGGTTCGCATAATTTAAACAAATCAGTTGCACCGCGCCTTCATTGCGCGGTGCAATTTTTTGACAAAGGATCTTCCTCGTGCACCCGATCGTCGCCACCGTTATCCAACGGTTATTCTTAGGTATTGCAACGCTCTTTGTTGTTTCCATAATCATCTTTTCATCTATCGAAATGCTGCCTGGTGACTTTGGCCAAGCCGTCCTTGGACAGGCCGCTACAGAAGAAACAGTTGCCGCATTCCGTAAAGAGTTGGGGTTAGATAAGCCCGCCTACATCCGCTATTTTGACTGGGTCGCTGGCGTCATTCAGGGCGATTTGGGAACGTCTTTCTCTGGGCGCGCTGCATCAGGTGTGGACCGTTCACGTCCTGTTGCCGAACTGATTGCACCTCGTTTATGGAACACACTTTTCCTTGCGGGGATGACGGCGATCATCGCGGTTCCGCTTGCGCTATTTTTGGGCATTACAGCCGCGCTATATCGAAACACCTATTACGATAAGATTGTAAGCGCATCGACACTTACAACCATTTCGTTCCCCGAATTCTTCGTCGCCTACATCCTTATCTTGCTTTTGACAGCCTTGTGGCCTGTGTTCCCATCGCTTGCCAATATTGATGTCAGCACACCGCTTGGCGAACGGATTTATCGCAGCGCATTGCCCGCCCTGACACTAACACTCGTGATTGTGGCACACATGATGCGCATGACGCGTGCCGCGATCATCAACCTGTTGGCCAATCCCTATATTCAAATGGCCCGCCTATCGGGTGCAACGCAGCGTGAAGTCATCCTAAAGCACGCACTCCCCAACGCATGGGCCCCAATCGCCACGGTGATTGCATTTAACCTTGCCTACCTTGTCGTCGGGGTCGTCGTTGTTGAGGTGGTCTTTGTTTACCCAGGCGTCGGTCAGTTGATGGTGGATTCGGTGACAAGCCGTGACATTCCGGTTGTCCAAGCCTGTGCGCTGATCTTTGCGATCACCTACATCTTTTTGAACCTATTGGCCGATATCATCGGCATCATCACTAACCCAAGATTGTTGCATCCAAAATGAGTCAAGAACAAACAGCCTATTCCGCCACGGATGAAGTCACGTCATTCTTGGAAAAGCGGACCGCATGGAGCCGCACAAAAATCCTATTGCGCAAATCGCCTGCGACGGCGCGTTTTGGGATGATTGTCATTACCATTTATATCCTTGTTGCGATTTTCGCGCCTTGGATCGCACCCTATGGCGAAGCCGAGGTTTTTGCACAACCTTATGCACCCTGGGGTGGCGAACACCTATTGGGCACAGACCAAATTGGGCGCGATATTTATTCACGTATGATTTACGGTGCGCGAAATACCGTTGGTATTGCACTGGTGACCACCATATTAGCCTTTGTCATCGGTGGCGGTCTTGGTTTGGCAGCGGCGATCAATCGCTCTTGGCTGGATCAACTGCTTAGCCGCGGTGTCGATGTCCTTATGGCGATCCCCAGTTTGATTTTTGCGCTGGTCTTGTTGTCCATCTTTGGGTCCTCTGCAATCAACCTTATTCTAATCATCGCAATTTTGGATTCGACCCGCGTGTTTCGTTTAACACGCTCGGTCGCGGTGAATGTTGTTGTCATGGACTATGTCGAGGCGGCCCGCCTGCGGGGTGAGGGGTTGGGTTGGATCATGCGTCGTGAAATTTTGCCCAATATCCTGCCTCCGTTGGTTGCTGAATTCGGGCTGCGTTTCTGTTTTGTGTTCCTGACCATTGCGGCGCTGTCGTTCCTTGGTGTGGGGATCCAACCGCCAACCGCGGACTGGGGATCAATGGTGCGCGAAAATGCATCCCTGATCCAATTTGCGCAATATGACCTAAAGGCGGGTTTGACGCCGCTGTTGCCAGCATCGGCCATTGCATTGCTAACAGTTGCTGTGAACTTTGTTGTGGACTGGTTCCTACACCACACAAGCGGTATCAAGGATTAATGGGATGAGCAAAAACGATATCTTACTCGACATTAAGAACCTCAAGATTGAAGGGTTCTCTGATGAAAAATGGCATCCCATTGTTAAGGGTGTGGACCTAACCCTGCGCCGTGGTCAGATCATGGGTCTGATCGGTGAATCAGGTGCAGGGAAATCCACACTTGGCCTTGCCGCAATGGGATATACCCAACCAGGGTGCCGTATCACGGGCGGTGAAATAATGTTCGACGGTGTCGACCTTGCAAAACTGAGTGAAGGGAAAAAGCGCGAATATTGGGGCAATCGCATCACATATGTTGCGCAATCGGCGGCCGCCTCATTCAACCCCGCGCATCGCCTGATTGATCAGACGACGGCGTCCACCATCCGCTTTGGCATCAAACCTGAAACCGAGGCCAAGGCAGACGCTGTCACGCTATATGACGCGTTGAACCTGCCCAATCCCAGCACGATTGGGAACAGGTACCCGCATCAGGTGTCTGGTGGTCAGTTGCAGCGCGTCATGACCGCGATGGCCATGTCACCACGTCCTGACCTAATCGTATTTGATGAACCAACCACAGCCTTGGATGTGACCACACAGGTAGAAGTGCTGACCGCGATGCGCAAAGTTGTGGAAGAGTTCAACACAGCCGCAATCTACATCACCCATGATTTGGCGGTTGTTGCACAGATGGCCGATTTCATCAAAGTTTTGCGCCACGGCAATGAAGTAGAAGAAGCCCCAACGCGCGACATGCTAAGCGCC
>OAPD01000046.1_pt1 | contig 13814 bp, 11 predicted proteins | sample 1516291 | NCBI WGS metagenome assembly OAPD01 (sample SAMEA3275590, study PRJEB22092) | marine metagenome | biome: marine biome; feature: surface water; material: 00002010 | collected 2014-06-21T10:43:00+00 | depth 1 m
TTTCCTGAACTTCACCCGCAATAACCTCAAGGAATGCCGCGCCATAGGTATCCAACTTTTTAGACCCTATTCCGTTGATTTTGGCCATTTCATCGAAATTCTTGGGACGCTTTTGCGCCATTTCGATCAGAGTTTTGTCATTGAAGACGATATAGGCGGGAACATCCGCCTGTTCTGCCAAAAATCGGCGCTTGGCCTTTAGCGCAGACAACAGCGGTGCATCCTCATCCGACACAAGCGTCTTTACATTTGGTCGTGATTTTTCAACCTTTAGCGTATCCATGCGCAATGTGATGGATTGTTGATCCTTTAAAATCGATAGACCCGTTTGCGTCATACACAACGCCCCGTGGCGGGACGGATCAGGACGCGCCAAATCATGGCCCATCATCTGCCGAAAAATACCTTGCCAATTCTGTTTGCTAATATCGCGCCCCACGCCAAAGGTGGGCAAATCGGCATGACCATGCTGACGCATTTTTTCGGTATCAGCCCCAATCAGAATATCAATCAAATGACCCGCGCCAAAGCGTTCATCTGTGCGCAGCATAGCAGAAAGCGCCTTGCGCACAGCCGTTGTGCCGTCAAAGGTTTCAGGTGGTTTTTCGCATAGGTCGCATTTGCCGCATTTTTGCGCCTGCTCCCCAAAATAACCCAATAGGACCGAACGGCGACATTCCAACGCCTCGGCCAGTCCCAAGAGCGCATTCAAGCGCCCATGATCTGCATGACGGCGTTCAGGTGGCGCAAGGCTTTCGTCGATTTGGGTACGTCGAAAACGAATATCTTCGGCACCATAAAGCGTCAGGGTTTCGGCCTCGGCCCCATCACGCCCCGCGCGTCCAATTTCCTGATAATACGCCTCGATTGATTTGGGTAAATCGGCATGTGCCACCCAACGGATATCAGGTTTATCCACCCCCATGCCAAAGGCCACCGTGGCCACCACGATTAGGCCCTCTTCTTTGTTAAAGCGTTCTTCAACCACACGCCGATCAACGGGGTCCATTCCCCCATGATAGAAACAGGTTTGGTGCCCTTCGTCCGCCAATGCCTTGGCCAGGCTTTCGGTTTTTGCTCGTGTTCCGCAATACACAATCCCCGACTGCCCACGCCGCGCATCAGCGTAGGCAACAATCTGTCGACGCGGGTTGTTTTTGACAGCAAAAGCCAGATGAATGTTTGGGCGATCAAATCCCCGCAGGAACGTTTTTGGCGGATGATCATCGAACAGGCGCGTAATAATTTCCGCACGTGTTTCGGAATCCGCAGTGGCAGTAAAGGCAGATAAGGGCACGCCCAACTGTCGGCGCAACTCGCCAATTTTCAAATAATCGGGACGAAAATCGTGACCCCACTGGCTAACACAATGGGCCTCATCCACCGATATCATACCGACGCGATACCGACGTAATACCGACGTAATTTGTGCAGATCCCAAACGTTCGGGTGCGAGGTACAAAAGACGCAAGGAACCATCCTCTAGTCCAGCGAAAATTTCATCATTTTCTTCTTGGGTATTTGCCGATGTTAGCGCCCCCGCCCCAACACCAATGGAACGCAATGCACGGACCTGATCGCGCATCAATGCAATCAGCGGCGATACCACAATCGTCACGCCGTCGCGCAATAGGGCAGGCAGTTGATAACAAAGGGATTTTCCACCACCCGTGGGCATAATGGCCAAGACATTTTCGCCCTGCGTAACCGCATCAACAATATCCTTTTGCCCAGGTCTGAATTCATCAAACCCGAACACATCGCGCAAAACTGCTGATGCCTGCGTCATTATTTACCTTGGTTACTGCTCTTTTTGGCAATGTCCCATAGGTCATTGGCCATGACAAGTCACGGAATACTGAATTATCGCAGGTAACTGATTTAATTAAAGAAACGCGCGAAAAATTTCTGGAAGAATGTAATTTTGCAGCGAAATGACAATGATAAACGCAACCAAAGGCGCCAAATCCATTGGGCGTGTATCTGGCAAAATTCGGCGAATGGGTTGGTAGATCGGCTCAAGCAATTTGTTCAAACCAATCCAAATTTGCGCAACCAAAGGCTGATGAAGATTGAGAACCTGAAAATTGATCAGCCAACTCATTATGATGTGAATAATCATCATAAAATACACAACACTTAGGATCAGTTGCAAAGGTCCGTAAATTGCCATCATGGTGAACACTCCTTGGTTACACAGGAGGTAAGGTTTTTTGCGACAAAGAACAAGAGCGCGCTGATTTTATTGGTTACCCAAAATATATGTATCGATCGCCTTAATCTGTGCTGGGGTAAGTTTTAGACCCAGCCTTGTGCGCCGCCACACAAAATCGTCTGCCGTTTGAACAAATTCGTTTTCAATGCCCCAATCCAGTTCAGCCGCGGTAACATCACATCCAAAATTCTGTTTTTGATCAGGTGTTTGTGCGACCTTGGCAATGATTTTTACAGCATTCGTTCCATACATGCGCACCATTCGCGTGGCCCACGAAGGCGTCAAAAAATCAAAGGTATCCAACAGATTTTCGACCAATGCATCAAACCCATCGACGTCAAAATTACCGCCAGGTAATGGGACGCGTTTTGTCCATGGCCCAGATTTGGTGCCCAGTGCATTTTCAATTTCAACCAACGCGCTTTCCGCCAATTTGCGATAGGTTGTGATTTTCCCACCAAAGATGTTTAGAACGGGTGCTTGCCCATATGCATTATCAACCTTTAACACATAATCCCGCGTCGCAGCCGATGCAGAAGATGCGCCATCATCGTAAAGCGGGCGCACACCTGAAAACGTCCAAACAATATCATCCTTGGTCACTGGGATTTCAAAATATTGCGAGGCAAATTTCAATAGATATGCCTGTTCTTCGGCGGTGCATTCGACCGGTGCATTTGGATCTAAGTGATCCTGATCCGTTGTCCCGATCAACGTGAAATCATTTTCATAGGGAATCGCAAAAATGATACGCCCATCCGTGCCTTGAAAAAAATAGGACTTGTCGTGATTGAACAACTTGCGGGTGACGATATGGCTTCCACGAACCAAGCGTACGCCTTCATTGGTTTTCAATCCCAGTGTTTGGCCCAACAATTCACCAACCCATGGGCCAGCTGCGTTCACGATCATTTTCGTCGTAATTTCGTGTCTAACTTGGGTATTTTGATCCAACAGCGTAACAATCCAACGGTCCGCCTGTCGGCTGGTCGCAACCACCTTGGTACGCGTCATGATCGTCGCGCCACGCTGTTTTGCATCCTGCGCATTCAACGTCACAAGCCGAGAATCTTCGATCCAGCAATCGGAATATTCAAATGCTTTCACAAATGATTGTTTCAGCGGACCTCCCTCTTGTGCGGTGCGCAAATTCAACGTTTTGGTCGCCGGCAAAACCTCTCGACCACCCATGTGGTCATATAAAAACAGACCCAGTCGAATTAACCAATCAGGCCGGCGGCCCTTCATCCACGGCATGATCTTTTGCAACAATCGAGATGTCGGCGTGCTGTTGTCAAATCGCATGTCGGACGCGATTGGCAAAACAAAACGCATTGGCCAGCTGATGTGCGGCATGGCATGCAGCAAATGTTCGCGTTCAATCAACGCCTCTTTCACCAACCTGAACTCAAAATATTCTAAATAGCGAAGGCCACCATGAAATAGTTTCGTAGATGCCGATGATGTAGCCGAGGCAAGGTCATTCATCTCTGCCAGACCAACGCGATACCCGCGTCCGACTGCATCACGCGCGATACCACACCCGTTGATACCACCCCCGATGATAAAGACATCAAAATCATAATTAGACATCTTAAACGCCCCCTATCCGACATAGGGCGGTTATGTCTGTATTTTCGTTTATGGTCAATAATGTTCGTTTATGTTCGTTTTATAAAATAATGGCTTGACCTATACGCGCGCTTTCTTGGGCGGCTTGACCCATGCGAACCGCCCACATTCCATCATTCAGCGACACTTCTGGCTGCCCACCATTGCGTACCATATCAACGAATTTTTGATGTTGATAAAAGGTGGATCCGTTATGATCCCCTGCGGCCAAGATTGTTGGATCGACAGGAATTTCCTTTTCAATTGGGCCTTTTGGGTTGCGTGGACTAACAATTAACTTGGGCGTTGGACTAGGCCCCAATGTTTCTGTCGGCCAAAACCGTTCGGGACCAGGCACGAGCGATTCAATGATGCCATCAGGCCCCGTTGCGATAATGTGTTCCTGAAATTCGGCACCCTCGGCAAACATGCACAATTCTAACATTGCGCGCGCACCGCTTGCGAAATCAACGATCACGTATCCATGATCCCAAATATCAGGCACCTGACCATTATAGGTTTCGTTTAGATGATTCACGGCTTGCCCACCCGACGCCAGCACGCGAACGGGATCTGATTTCAGAATTAAACGCATCAAATCGAAAAAGTGGCAGCATTTTTCAACGAATGTGCCACCACTATTGGCGTTGAAACGGTTCCAATCCCCAATTTTTTCCAAGAATGGGAAGCGGTGTTCACGAATGGTTAACATCCGTGCGCCCCCAGTGGATGTCTCTAAATTATCGATCAGTGCTGCAACAGGCGGCATATAGCGATATTCCATGGCAACCCAGACTGGTGCTGAATACTGCGCAGCAAATTGCTTGATCCGTTCTGCACCATCTTCTTGGGTGAATAGGGGTTTCTCCATCAGTATCGGGCGATGGGGTGCGTCCAGTGCGCATTCCAACTGACGCAGATGTTCGTGATTTGGCGAGACCACCAACAAACAATCAATATCAGGGTCTTGTAAAACGTCCCCTTCACTTTCAACAAACTTCGCCTTGGGCGCCAACTCAGCCGCCGCAGCGCGCATCCCTGCGTCAGGTTCAAAAATAACTGTCGCCTCAACATTAGGCAGCAATGCGATATTGCGCAGATGCTCTTGGCCCATCATGCCGCAACCGATTATTCCATATTTAACCGTTTTCATAACTGCTCCTATTTTATGCGTGCCACGTATTGGGCAACGTTTGAGTTGATCCAGCTTTTGGAAAATTCAACGGGTTGATCGCACTGATCAAAACTCAGCCGATTCACACAGACAGTGGTGTCATCAAGGTACAAATATTCGGGACACCACGTTGGTTTTGACTGTAATCCAATGCGGTCCTCGACCCGCGTGATCCATAGATCCAGCGATTTGCGATAATACACATAAAGCGCTTCGTTTAGGTCCGCAGGGGTGATGTGTTTTGCATGATTTGCGTCTAACCAAATCTCTTCCAGCACGGCTGGAATATCGTTCAAATACCGCATACGGCGGATCCTGAAACCGTCAATATTAGACCCAAAATAGGGAAATTCAGTGGGTTTGGGTTGCTTGGACACATCTAGAACCTCTGCCCGAGGCAGCCCGCCACCCTCCAACAATTCCACGCGAAAGAAGGAATAAATCGAATTAACTTCTGATTTGGATCGAATGTAATTTCCCGATCCTTGGACCCGCTCTAACAAACCTTGTCGCTCTAATTCCGACAATGCTTTGCGCAATGTGCCAACGGATGTTGATAATTGCGCTGCTAAATCACGTTCCGTAGGCAAACGCGCACCATCCTCGAGGCGACCCGCGGCGATATCGCGGATCAGTAGTTCGCTAATCTGAAGATATTTTGGCAGGCTTTGTTGGGTGCTCATCTGGTCCAGAACAAAAAATTGATACACTATTGATCTACTATAAATCTGATGCTACGCAAGTGGTAATTCAATGGATGAGGTTGTCATGACGATTGTTCCCATAACATCGCCAGATTTGGACGCAGTAGAAGTGTCATGGTTTTCTGCCCTGTGTTCAGATGACTATCAATTTTTGGGGCAACCCGATGGATCACTGCGTTCGTCATGGGATCACTGCAGCACAATTGTAAAAACCGCAGAAGAACATGGGTTTCGCAATATTCTGTGCCCTTCATCCTATCAGGTGGGCCAAGATACGCTGAGCTTTGTCGCGGGCTGTGCCCCAATTACCGATCGGATCAATATGCTCGCCGCTGTGCGGTGCGGTGAAATGCAGCCCATTATGCTGGCCCGTACCATTGCGACATTGGATCACATGATGCACGGGCGATTGACCGTGAACATTATCAGTAGCGATTTTCCAGGTGAAAAGGCGGATAGCGCATTTCGCTATCAGCGTTCGCGCGAGGTGGTCGAAATCCTGAAACAAGCCTGGACGCAGGACGAAATCAACTATCAGGGCGAAGTTTACAATTTCCAAGGCCTGACAACCGATCCTGCCAAACCCTATCAAACGGGCGGTCCATTGTTGTATTTTGGAGGCTACTCGCCCGCCGCGCTTGAGTTATGCGGACAGCACTGTGATGTGTACTTGATGTGGCCTGAACCCAAAGAACAAATCGCAGAGCGTATGAAAGCCGTGAATGCAGTGGCAGAGCGTTATAATCGCACATTAGACTATGGTTTGCGGGTCCATGTGATTGTCCGTGATACTGAAGCAGAGGCAAAAGAATACGCAGATTATATTGTTTCCAAACTCGATGATGAACATGGTCGCAAAATCCGCGAAAGAGCGTTGGACAGCACATCCTTGGGCGTTTCACACCAGGCCAAAAACCGCGATATCGCAGATGAATTTGGATATGTCGAACCGCATCTTTGGACGGGTGTCGGGCGCGCGCGTTCAGGGTGCGGGGCGGCTATTGTTGGGTCTGCGGATCAAGTTTTGAGCGAGCTTGAAGCCTATCAAAAAATGGGCATTCGCGCTTTCATTTTGTCGGGCTACCCACATATTGACGAATGCAAACATTTTGGCACCAAAGTGTTGCCGAACATGAAAACATGTTCTCTACCGCATGCATATGGTCGCGTGCCATCTGAAACACCAATGACGCCACTGGGCGCAGGAGTTAGAAAATAATGGAACGTATTTCCCTGAATAACGAAGTCAGCCTGTCTCGGATCGTCTATGGCATGTGGCGATTAGGTGATGACGAAAATACCAGCCCAGAACACGTGCGCGCCAAAATCGATGCTAGTTTGGATCAGGGGATCACGTCGTTTGATCAGGCCGATATTTACGGCGGGTATGAGGCTGAGGAAATTTTGGGAAATGCGCTGTCGGGAACGGCATTGCGCAACAAAATGGAAATCGTCACGAAATGCGATATCATTGCGCCTGTTGGTCGTTACGCGGACGCACGCGTAAAATATTACGACACGTCGCGCGCGCACATCATGGCGTCTGTTGATCATTCACTTCGTTTGATGGGGATTGATCACATTGATTTGCTGCTCATCCACCGGCCCGACCCAATGATGGATCACCACGAAACAGGGGCCGCATTGGATGAAGTTATTGCATCGGGCAAGGTTCGCAGCGTTGGCGTATCGAATTTCCGACCCTATGATTGGGAGCTGTTGCAATCAGCGATGAAAAATCAGCTTGTGACCAATCAAATTGAACTAAGTGTTTTGGCGCATGACTCATTTGTGAATGGTGATGTCGCCTTTCATCAGCGGATCGGAACACCATTGATGGCATGGTCGCCATTGGCAGGTGGCGCGCTGTTTTCTGGAGATCATCCAGACGTCATGAATGCCCTATCCAAAGTGGCATCGGAAAATAATGTCGATGAAACCGCTGTTGCGATTGCATGGCTCTTGGCACATCCCTCTCGCATACTACCTGTGCTTGGTACGAATTCACTTGAACGGATAAGGGGCATGTCGGCCGCATTGGACGTGAAAGTGGATCGCCAAACATGGTATGAAATTTACACGGCCGCGCTTGGACGTGAAGTTGCGTAAGGATAGATATGACAACGCAGATAAGCTTTGATGAGCGCGCATTTCGCGACGCGTTAGGTCGTTTTGCAACGGGTGTGACCATTGTCACATGCAACAGTCCCGACGGGCCAATGGGCATCACCGCAAATAGTTTTGCAAGCCTGTCCCTTGATCCACCTCTCGTGCTGTGGTCACCTGCAAAATCTTCGCGCCGATATGATGCGTTTGTGAATGCCTCTGAATTCGCCATTCATATTGCGTCATATGACCAACTGGACCTGTGTCGTGATTTCGCAAAATCAGCTGGCGGATCCAAAGACACCGAATGGAAGAAATCCGCAACTGGATGCCCTTATTTACAGGGCGGTGTTGCGCGATTCATGTGTGAACAACATGCAACTTTTGAAGGTGGTGACCACACAATTATCGTTGGAAAGGTTGTAGATTTTCAAATGTTAGAGGGGTCACCTCTAATCTACTGCAATGGCACATATAACCGCGGATAGTTCACATCAACGCGGGGCAGGACCAGTAGACGCGCCCAAAACCAACTCAGCTTCTAAAAGCATTTCTGCTTTTGGGGCATTTGGATTGTCAATTTTATCAATCAGCATTTGCGCTGCGATCCGCCCTGCCTTTCGCACCGATGAACGGGTAGCCGTAAAGATTGGGATTTGTTCTCCATTATTCAGATAAGACAACTCATCATCATGAGTAATAATTGACACCTGCTTACCCAAGGTTAAACCAAGCTCTTGGACTGCTCGTCGCACACCAATTGCTGAAATCATAGAAGCAGACAGAATTGCAGTTGGGGGGGATTTCTGTAACAGCATTTCTTTCGCTGCCATATATCCATAAACCTCGGTCATTTCAGCTGCCTTTACCAAATTGCTATCAACAGCAACCCCACGAGATTTCAATGCCTCACAATATCCAAGGTAACGGCGTTGCGCAAAATCTAAGGCTGTCAGTCCATTTATCAACGCAATCCTCCGATGCCCTAAATCCAATAGAAATTCTGTAGCACGTCGAAATGCGCTGCGATTATTGACATCAACCCAGCTGTAATTTGCATTCGATTTGGACGATCTTCCGTGCACAACAAATGGTATGCCAAGTTTGTCTAACACCTGAATACGTTCATCACTGATCTTTGGTGCTTGCAAAACTACTCCATCTACAACACCTCTGCGCAACAGAGAATTGTAGACATCTTCCTCTTCCTCATTTTTCACTAACGAAAACAACATGTCATAGTTGTTTGCTTTATAAATTTCCGAGGCTCCTGCAATAAAATCTCCGAAAATAGGATTAACGAGTTCATGACTTGTTGCTTCCGACAAAACATGTCCGATCGTCATAGAGCGACCAGTTGCAAGAGTGGATGCCCCACGATTTGGGCTGTAATTATACTGACGAGCCGCCTGCTCGACACGCTGACGTGTCTTTTCACTTACCTCTGGATAACCATTTAGGGCACGTGAAATAGTGGTCTGAGAGATTCCCAAAACTTCAGACAACTCTTTTAAATTCACGCATGTCTCCATTTTCAAAGCGATTTGAATTTAGTGTTTATATATTGCGTTTTGTAATGTTTGTAAATTTTATTTTCTTCTGCAGTGGGTTTGGAATTACTGTATATTCCCCTAGTATATGGAACTTTGTTGTTGACAAATTTTGGTTTTAGTCCACAACAAGCAGATGTTCCAAAGCGCTTTAAAAGAACAACATTCCCGTTTGTATTTATCACTCGCGGACCTTGGCAGAGCGGATTTGGTGCAAACGCAGCTTGACCTGGAAAACGGGGAAATGTTAGCGATAGCTATTAGCATCGAAGTGCAGCGCTAGCACTGATGTGCGAACTGGTGGGTTCCACCGAACATAAAAAATTGGGAGAAATTTTTATGACTATCAACTTCAAAACACTGGGTGCGGCGGCTGTTGCATCTTTCACGCTTGCAGGCGTTGCAAGTGCTGACGTGTGTGACACACCATCAAAATTGGGTGACCTAGGTCGCTTTGACGGTGAAGTCATCACAATCGCGGGCTCTATGGAGGGCAAAGACGAAGAAATGCTAACAAACACTGTTAGCTGCTTTGAAAAAGCAACTGGCGCAGTTGTTAAGTACTCTGGTTCTCGTGACTTTGCGGCATTGATCGTTGCAGATCTTCGTTCAAACAACGCACCAAACATCGCAATCTTCCCTCAGCCAGGTTTAGCGGGTGACATGGCGAAAGAAGGCCACCTAGTACCACTAGGTCAAGCATCTGCAGACTGGATGGCGGCAAACTACGGTGCAGGCCAATCATGGGTTGATCTTGGTACATACGCAGATGCGGACGGCAACAAAAACTTCTATGGTTTTGCGTTCAAAATGGACCTGAAATCATTGGTCTGGTATTCACCAGAGCAGTTTGAAGACAACGGTTACGAAATTCCATCAACTATGGAAGAGCTAATCGCATTGTCAGACCAAATGGTTGCAGACGGCAACACACCATGGTGTATCGGTGTGGAATCCGGAAACGCGACTGGTTGGACAGCGACAGACTGGATGGAAGACTTGATGCTGCGCACAACGTCTCCTGAAAACTATGACCGCTGGGTATCAAACGATCTACCGTTCAATAGCCCAGAAGTGTTGAACGCAATGGAAGTATATGGCCAATTCTCACGCAATGACGATTATGTTGCGGGTGGTGCGTCATCTGTTGCGACAACATTCTTTGGCGACGCGCCAAAGGGTCTATTCTCATCACCAGCAAGCTGCATGATGCACCGTCAGGCGTCATTCATTCCAGCGTTCTTCCCGAAAAAAGGTGAAGAAGTTGCAAACGGTGAAGCAGACTTCTTCTACTTCCCACCATATGCGTCAAAAGATCTTGGCAACCCCGTTTTGGGCGCGGGTACTCTTTGGACAATGACCAAAGATTCACCAGCAACACGTGCCTTCTTTGAGTACATGAAAGAAGCATCAGCACACGAAGCATGGATGTCACAAGGTACATTCCTAACTGCGCACAAAGGTGCAGACCTAAACGCATACGCAACACCAGCTCTTCGTAAGCAAGGTGAAATTCTGTCAAACGCAACAACATTCCGCTTTGACGCATCTGACCTAATGCCAGGTGCGATCGGTGCGGGCGCGTTCTGGTCAGAGATGACAGCCTTTGCAAACGGCCAAGATGCAAAAACAACTGCCGACAACATTCAGGCAGCTTGGGACGCAATCAAGTAATTTGGATTGCAAACATCATTGGGAAGGGGCGCAGTTGCGCCCTTTCCTCAATTTGAAACATCATTAAATCGTTTCGGACCTAATCATGCGTTCAATTAGACCTGTAATCGCCGGCAATGGTTTGGCAATTCTATTAACCGTTGTTTTTCTTCTGCCCACAACAGCCGTTTTTGCCTTTGTTGCGACTGGGCCGATCGATGATTTTTTTGCAAATATTGGTATTTGGCTACACCGTACCAATGAATGGTCTTTTTCGGAATTTGACACCATTGAACGTTTTTCAAAAATCGGTTTCGCAATCCGCGCAATCTTTATCGCGGTTGGTATTTCGTTTCTATATTTCTGGATTTCAAACTGGTTAAACATGGGGCTTGCGCGCGTATCGGCGCGGGGTTCGCTTGGTCGTCAGTCAACAATTATCGAGGCGATTCAGCCTTGGATTTTTGTTGGTCCTGCGCTCGTTTTATTACTTCTATTCCTGTTGGTACCCGCCTTTTCAACGCTTAGCATTTCATTTCAAGAGGCGGACGGAACTCCGACTGTTCGCAACTACGCGTTCCTATGGGATGAATCCGCTCTGGGTTATCTGCAATTCCGCTTGGCGATGCGAAACAGTTTGATGTGGCTGATCCTTGTGCCAACATGCTGTATCTCTTTGGGCTTGTTGATCGCTGTATTAGCGGACTCCGTGCGCTGGGGTATTGTTGCCAAAACGCTAATCTTTGTGCCATTGGCAATTTCATTTGTTGGAGCCGCGGTGATTTGGCGAAATATCTTTGCCGGGGGCGGGATTGAGGCGCAGCAAACTATAAACGGTGTCACGCCCTCCTATCAAATCGGTTTGTTAAAAGCCCTGCTTGGTCACACCGCAGAATACAACGAACCACTGTATAATCTGAAATTCTGGGGCAACTTCTTTCTTATGTGGATTTTGGTTTGGGTCCAAACTGGATTTGCCATGGTCATTTTTTCGGCCGCACTTCGCGGTGTCCCGCAAGACACCATTGAAGCCGCGACAATCGATGGGGCCAATCCTTTCCAACTGTTCTTCCGTGTGAAATTGCCACAAATTTATTCAACCGTTTTGGTTGTTTGGACAACGCTTGTCATATTGGTGCTTAAGGTATTCGACATTCCTTATGCCCTGTCCGCGAATGACGATGACAAACTGTTGCTAGCAACAATGATGGAAAACGCGCGGAACAACTGGTCCATCGGTGGTGATAACGTTGACAACCTTTTTGCATCAATTGCCGTAATGCTGATGCTGACGGTTGTTCCAAACATGGTTTTCAATGCATGGCGTATTCGCCGCGAACAAAAAGAACTTGGTCATTAAGGGGTAGGCGAGATGGTTGCACGATCACTTAGACACGTTGTGCTAGCGCTAATTGTATTCATCTGGGTTGTCCCATTTGTTGCGCTTGTTACGACATCGCTTCGCTCAGAAACCGCGTCGAAGACGTCAGGTTTCTGGACGGCCTTTACACCGACCGAATTGGGTCACCGCTTTAGCACCCATGAAAAGGGTGAGGCTGAAAAACTGACAGTGATGTCAGGAAATATTTTTCAACGCCTTAATAAGGATGATCCCAGTTTTCCTGTATCGGGTGAAGTAAATTCCATCCTGTTTAAGGGCCGCATTCCTGACCCCGAAAACTCTGACAAAACCATACTGATCCGTAAATTGGTCCCCGCTGGTGAGGTTATGGACGTGCGCGGTGGGGATTTTGTGTTCCAAGAGAATGGCGATTTTACCTGGACCTTCCCCGAAGAAACCGCGCCAAGACCTAAGAAATTGGATGCATTCATTGATCAAGACCCTGTGTTTGGTTCGGATGCCTATGTCGAAGTTTTGTTTGACAATAAAAACGTGCCAAACGCGCTGATCTCATCTTTTATCGTGACGATCCCTGCGACCATCATTCCAATCACGATCGCTGCCTTTGCCGCTTATGCCTTTGCATGGATGTCATTTCCGGGGCGCGATTGGTTATTTGTTATTGTGGTTTCTTTAATGGTTGTCCCAACCCAGCTTGCCTTTCTTCCTGTGTTGCAAGGGTTTAGTGGGATTGCATCATGGGCAACACAATTGAACCAGTGGCTGACGGATTGCGAGGTTAATGACACCTGTCAGGTTGCCTCAAAATCTTTTGCTGGCCTCTGGATTACACATACTGCCTTTGGCCTGCCATTGGCGATCTATCTGCTGCGCAACTACATCGTGGGATTGCCCAAAGAACTGCTGCAAAGTGCGCGAATTGATGGAGCCAACCATCTGCAAATTTTTACTAAATTGATTGTGCCACTGTCCGTACCTGCGCTGGCTTCATTCAGTATTTTCCAATTTTTATGGGTTTGGAATGATCTGATCGTGGCGCTTTATATTGGTCCAAATAACGCCGAGGATTTGGTGTTCCCAATCCGGCTTCAAAAACAATTGGGAACGTTCAAAGACCAACTGCACTTACTGAACGCATCAGCCGTCATTTCTATGATTGTTCCTGTGATCGTCTTTTTGTCAATGCAACGCTATTTCATTCGCGGCCTCTTGGCCGGATCAGTGAAGGGTGGGTAAATAATGTCATATCTAAAATGGTGGGAAACCGCCGTCATTTATCAAATTTATCCACGCTCCTATCAGGATTCGAATGGGGATGGGATTGGTGATCTTAAGGGGATCACATCGCGGTTGGAATATATCGCGGGATTAGGCGTTGACGCGATTTGGATCAGCCCGTTTTTCATGTCTCCTCAGCGGGACTTTGGGTATGATATTT
>OAPD01000049.1_pt1 | contig 13515 bp, 13 predicted proteins | sample 1516291 | NCBI WGS metagenome assembly OAPD01 (sample SAMEA3275590, study PRJEB22092) | marine metagenome | biome: marine biome; feature: surface water; material: 00002010 | collected 2014-06-21T10:43:00+00 | depth 1 m
TCGCATTTTTTGGTTTGGGCGTTTATGCAACGGCACAAATGATGTCGGGCCACTCTGGTCATTAAATGAACCATGGTGGAAATGGACAACACCAACACGACGAAGTGAACATGCCGATGCTAAACGGCAAGAACACGACACAGGACGAAGTCGCGCATATGCGTACCCTGTTCCAACAACACCCATCAATCACACGTGATGTGAAAAACATCGAAAACGGGATCGTCACCGCCACCCTATCCGATGATCCCAAGGTGTCAGATGCCCTGATCAATCACGTGGCAGAAATGATCACCCGCGTGGAACAGGGCGACAACCCCGAAGTTCCGATCCAAAGCCCAACCCTGTCGATCCTATTTGAACAGGGCGACAGCATTGAAACAGAGATCGAGATTGTGGAAAACGGTGTGATTGTCACGCAAACCTCGGACAATGGTGATGTGGTTGCCGCCTTGCAAAAACACACAGGCGAAGTATCCGATTTAGCCGCGCGCGGCATGGTTGCCGTTCACGAACAAATGATGAAGGCACACCACGGCGGTTAAGCGTCAAAAACCTCACCCAATGATAGCGCAACCAGAATTGCGCACCGCGCCCTATGTCGGTAGTACCAAAGAAAAGTACAGATGTAGGACGTTTTCATGAGCCAAGACACCAGATCCCAACAATTCGACCGTATCAAATCCGCCCCTGGATTTATTGCAGCCTTGGATCAATCTGGTGGATCAACGCCAAAGGCATTGAAGTTGTATGGTATTAAGGAAAACGAATATTCTGGTGACGGTGAAATGTTCGACCTGATCCACCAAATGCGTTCGCGCATCATGACATCCAATGCATTTAATGGGGATCGTGTTTTGGGCGCAATCCTGTTTGAAATGACCATGGATCGTGAAGTTGAGGGCACACCTGCCGCCGATTACCTGTGGAACACCAATGGCGTTGTGCCGTTTCTTAAGGTGGATAAAGGATTGGCAGATCCTGAAAACGACACGCGCGTTTTGAAACCCATGCCTGATTTGGACGCGCTTTTGGCACGTGCCGTCGAAAAGAACATCTTTGGCACAAAAATGCGCTCCGTCATTGATGGGGCCAATGACTCTGGGATCGCCGCCGTAGTGGATCAGCAGTTCGACATCGGCATTCAGATTTTGGGCCACGGCCTGATCCCGATCATCGAACCCGAGGTCACCATCAGCATTACAGATAAAGCCGAGGCGGAACAAATCCTGCATGATCATATTTTGCGCCGTCTGAATACCCTGTCAGACGATCAAAACGTCATGCTGAAGCTGACCCTGCCAGAGGTTTCAAACCTATATACGGATCTGGTCGATCACCCGCGCGTTTTGCGTGTTGTGGCCCTATCTGGAGGTTATGCAATGGATGAGGCGAACGCACGTTTGTCCAAAAACCGCGATATGATCGCAAGCTTTTCCAGAGCATTAACCGAAAAACTGAATGCCAAGCAAAGCGATGCTGAATTTGACAGGGCTCTAGATGGCGCAATTGAAAGTATTTTTCAGGCATCTATCGCAAACTAACCCTTTGGATAGGCTATAGATTCAAAAGACCCGCATGGATTTTGCGGGTTTTTTTATTTTTCGACTCATTAGGGGATTCACAAAACGAATCACCTGTGACATACTGCTGACATAACAATAAAAGCCCTAAAAAATAGGGCTGAGGCAGTCCATGAGCAACAAAAGTACACTTCCCTGGGGCATGATTGCAGGCATTGCATTTGCAATGGCCTTGGGGATGTACTTTACCTTTGCGGCCGTTCAGGGCGATTACGGATTGTTCCGCCGCGCCGAAATTCTGAACGAAGCGGCCAAATTGGAAACGGAACTGGCGGGTCTTCATGCCGAGATTGCATCTTTGGAAAATTTGACGCGTCGCATGTCCGATGATTATCTTGATATTGATCTATTGGATCAGCAATCACGCGACATTTTGGGCCAGATCCGCGCAGACGAAATCATCATTCGCTAAGGCTCTTGTAATTTATACAGTCTAAATAAGCACAGATTAATTTCACCCCTCCCACTCATGCATGTCCTCGTTCAGAGCCATAAGCCTTGGACTGGCAAGTACTGTTGCAGGGATCAACTTAATCAATCTGATCATCTCATGTCTAAAATCAGTTATTTCATTGCTCTTTTTGCATAGCTGTCATGCGGGGAAACTTTTTTCTCGCTCTTTTATATTTTTTGCTTTAATAGATAGTTTAACGCTAAACTATTTTTTATGAGGTGTTTTTATGGCTGCTAAAAAAGCCGCTGCCAAGCCGAATGTATCGGCGGACGAGCTGAAAACCTATTACCGCGACATGCTTCTCATCCGACGCTTTGAAGAAAAAGCGGGACAATTGTACGGAATGGGTCTGATCGGCGGGTTTTGTCACCTGTATATCGGACAAGAGGCCGTTGTTGTTGGCCTGGAATCCGTTGCCGAAGAAGGTGATAAGCGCATCACATCCTACCGCGATCATGGTCATATGCTGGCCTGCGGCATGGATGCAAATGGCGTTATGGCGGAATTAACAGGACGCGAGGGCGGCTATTCCAAGGGAAAAGGCGGCTCGATGCACATGTTTAGTAAAGAAAAACACTTCTACGGCGGCCACGGCATTGTTGGGGCGCAGGTGCCTTTGGGTGCAGGATTGGCCTTTGCCGACAAATACTTGGACAATGGGCGCGTGACATTCACCTATTTCGGGGATGGTGCGGCGAACCAAGGGCAGGTTTACGAAACCTTTAACATGGCGGCACTTTGGTCCCTACCCGTTGTGTTTGTGATTGAAAACAACCAATACGCCATGGGCACGTCGCAGGCGCGCTCTACCTCGACCGAGGATATTCACACACGCGGCAAACCCTTTGGCATCCCGGGTGAGGCTGTGGATGGCATGGATGTTCTGGCCGTTAAGGCAGCAGGGGCCAAGGCAGTGGCGCATTGCCGCTCTGGTAAGGGTCCTTACATTTTGGAAATCAAAACCTATCGCTATCGTGGTCACTCTATGTCGGATCCCGCGAAATATCGCACCCGCGAAGAGGTACAGAAAATGCGGGACGAACGTGATCCCATCGAAAATGTGCGCATCATGCTGGTCGAGGGCGGACATGCCTCCGAGGATGATTTGAAAGCGATCGACAAAGAGATCAAAGAAATCGTCAACGCATCCGCAGAATTTGCCAAAACAAGCCCAGAGCCCGCCTTGGACGAGCTTTGGACAGATATCTACGCATAAGGAGACGACAAAGATGGCAACCGAAATTCTTATGCCCGCCCTGTCCCCAACGATGGAAGAAGGCACACTTGCAAAATGGCTTGTAAAAGAGGGCGATACCGTTTCCTCTGGCGATATCATCGCCGAAATCGAAACCGATAAAGCCACCATGGAGTTTGAGGCCGTGGATGAAGGCACAATTGGCAAATTGCTGATCGCCGAGGGCACCGAGGGCGTTAAGGTAAACAGCCCAATCGCCGTCCTGCTAGAGGATGGCGAAGATGCCTCCGCCGTTGATGCAGCGTCGTCATCTGCCCCCGCAGATGACGCGGGCGATAAGGCGGCCGCACCTGCTGCGGTCCCCGCAGAGCCCGCAACCCCCGCCGCCGCGCCAGCACCCGTTGTTTCAAACGCCTCCCCAGATTGGCCTGCAGATACGCCAATGAAACAACAGACCGTCCGCGAAGCGCTACGGGATGCCATGGCTGAGGAAATGCGCCGCGATGACGCCGTTTATCTGATGGGTGAAGAGGTCGCAGAATACCAAGGCGCCTACAAAGTATCCCAAGGATTACTGGACGAATTTGGATCGCGCCGCGTGATTGATACCCCCATCACCGAACACGGGTTTGCAGGGATCGCAACAGGCTCTGCCTTCGCTGGTTTGCGACCGATTGTGGAATTTATGACCTTTAACTTTGCGATGCAGGCCATTGACCACATCATTAACTCTGCGGCCAAAACGCTCTATATGTCGGGCGGACAAATGGGCGCCCCCATGGTATTTCGCGGTCCAAATGGTGCCGCCGCCCGCGTGGGTGCGCAACACTCTCAGGATTATGCCGCATGGTATGCTCAGGTTCCGGGCCTAAAGGTTGTCATGCCCTATTCTGCAGCCGATGCAAAAGGGTTGATGAAAACCGCGATCCGCGACAACAATCCTGTGATCTTCCTTGAAAATGAAATCCTCTATGGACGCAGCTTTGATGTGCCTGCCACGGATGATTTCACCATTCCCTTTGGCAAGGCGCGCATCTGGCGCGAAGGCAGCGATGTGACAATCGTCTCCTTTGGGATTGGCATGCAATACGCGCTTGAGGCCGCGGATAAGCTTGAGGCAGATGGTATCTCTGCCGAAGTCATCGACCTGCGCACATTGCGCCCCATCGATTATGACACGGTGATTGCTTCTGTGATGAAAACAAACCGCTGTGTCACTGTGGAAGAGGGTTGGCCCGTCGGCTCAATCGGAAATCATTTGTCCGCAACTATTATGGAGCGCGCCTTTGATTACTTGGACGCCCCTGTTTTGAACTGCACGGGCAAGGATGTTCCAATGCCCTATGCCGCAAATCTGGAACGCCACGCTTTGATCACCACAGATGAAGTGATCGCCGCCGTGAAACACGTGACGTATCGCTAAGGAATTTTGACATGCCTATTGAAATTTTAATGCCTGCCCTGTCCCCCACAATGGAGGAAGGCACACTTGCAAAATGGCTTGTGAAAGAGGGCGATACCGTTTCCTCTGGCGATATTATCGCCGAAATCGAAACCGATAAGGCCACCATGGAATTTGAGGCCGTGGATGAAGGCACGATTGGCAAGATCATCGTGCCAGAAGGCAGCGAGGGCGTCAAAGTCAATGCCTTGATCGCAGTCTTGCTTGAAGACGGGGAAGAGGCCCCAGATGCGATGCTGTCATCTGCATCTGCAGATGACGCGGGCGATAAGGCGGCCGCGACAGCGGTCTCCGCAGAGCCCGCCACACCCAATGCAGAACCATCAACGGCCCCTGCCCCTGCAGCCCCCGCAGCATCAGATGGGACGCGCATTTTCGCGTCTCCTCTGGCACGTCGCATTGCGGCCGACAAAGGCTTGGATCTTTCTGCGCTAACGGGTTCTGGCCCGCATGGCCGGATCGTAAAGGCCGATGTTTTGGCCGCGAGCAGTGCCCCAGCCAAACCCGCCCCTGCCGCAGTCAGCGCCGCAGCACCTGCACCCGTGCCCGCGGTTTCATCGGATGCCATTGCAAAAATCTATGCAGACCGTGAATTCACGGAAATTCCGCTGGATGGCATGCGCAAAACAATTGCGGCACGTCTGACAGAAGCAAAACAAACCATCCCGCATTTCTATCTGCGCCGTGATATCAAAATCGACAATTTGCTCAGCTTCCGTGAGCAACTCAACAAACAGCTTGATGCGCGCGGTGTCAAACTGTCGGTCAATGATTTCATTATCAAGGCCTGTGCCCTTGCCTTGCAAACTGTGCCTTCGGCAAATGCCGTATGGGCAGGTGATCGTGTTCTACAACTCACCCCATCTGATGTGGCCGTCGCAGTCGCGATTGAGGGTGGTTTGTTTACCCCCGTTCTTAAGGATGCAGACCAAAAATCGCTCTCATCCCTCTCTGCCGAGATGAAAGATCTGGCAACGCGTGCACGTTCGAAAAAACTTGCCCCACATGAATATCAGGGCGGAAGTTTTGCGATTTCCAATTTGGGCATGTTCGGCATCGATAATTTCGACGCGGTCATCAACCCACCCCACGGCGCAATTTTGGCCGTTGGCGCGGGTGTCAAGAAACCTGTCATTGATGAAGAAGGCCAAGTCAGCGTTGCAACAGTTATGTCTGTCACACTTTCCGTCGATCACAGGGTGATTGATGGCGCATTGGGTGCGGAATTGCTTCAGGCAATTGTAGACAATCTTGAAAACCCAATGGGCATGTTGGCATAAATTATAAACGGGCCGCTGGGCCCGTTTTTTTATCGATCGATGTAATGATCCATCGACACTGACGGTGTCGCGCAGCCAGATTCACCAACAATCTTCGCGGGCACCCCTGCCACGGTTTTCTTGGCAGGTACATCATGCAATACAACCGACCCTGCGGCGATGCGGCTGCATTGACCAATCGTGATGTTACCCAAAACCTTGGCACCTGCACCAATCAGGACCCCATCTGCAATTTTTGGGTGACGATCACCATCATCTTTGCCAGTCCCACCTAAGGTCACCGCGTGCAGCATGGAAACATTGTTTCCAACCACTGCCGTTTCACCAATCACGATGGAATGGGCGTGATCAATCATGATCCCTTGTCCCATTTTGGCCCCGGGGTGAATATCAACACCGAACATTTCGGAAATGCGCATTTGGAACATCTGTGCCATATCATTGCGCCCCTGCTCCCACAACCAATGGGCAATGCGATAGGCCTGAACCGCTTGGAACCCCTTGAAATATAGGAGGGGCTGCAAAAAGCGATGGCAGGATGGATCACGTTCATAAACTGCAACGATATCCGCACGCGCAGCCAGTGCCAGACTTTCATCCGCCGCATAGGCCTCATCACAGATTTCACGCAAAATTTGTTCAGACATTTCACTCGAGGCAAGTTTGGTCGCGATGCGATAGGCCAATGCCTCTTCAATCGAAGAATGATGTAAAACGCAGGAATGCACAACACCACCCAACAACGGTTCTTTTTCGACGGCTTCGTGGGCTTCATTGATCAAGCGATCCCAGACAGGATCCAAACCGATCACAGAGGACTGAACATTTTCCATGTTTATGACACCTTTTCGCACTTAACCCGTGGGTTTGATCATTTGTCCGTTGGTGCACAACCTAATGTTTTAATTGCAAACTACAAGTCTCGTCTTTGTGTATTCATATGATGAAGTTCGGATTTGAACCGTGCAATGACACCCAGCGCACGTTCAAATGCGGCCAGGGTTTCAGGTTCACTGATCCATGTTAACCCCGCCAAGGGTGCCGACGTATGAAACAAGGTCGAAGAAATCGAACCCACCCCATATCTGGGGTGGGCGCGAAGAAATTTTTTACGATATTTATCCGCAATATGTGCCTGTGTCAGAACGTCATAACAGGCCGCTTCTTCATTCTGTGCCGCAAAACGCGCCAACATGTGCACATCGTCGATATGGATCGCCCTCATCCAATCTCCATAACGGCTGCGATACCTGGACCATAGGCGTTTGAGATTTGGGAAACTTCGATTGAAGTGTGCCTGTCCTGCAGGTCCAAATCATGCGTTGTGATTTGCGCATTTGATATGACGACCTGCGGAAACGTCGTTGTGAACTCCATGACCTCCTGCCCGTAACGCAACACGCGAAGGCGGTAAAGCTCGCTCTCTTCCCCAAGTGGAATGTCGACGCCCTCCCATGTATCCGCATCAATGCGCCCACGCCTGATCCACGTAATCTTCCATCCTTCCGCAATTTCCTGCCATCGCAAATGACAGGGCGAAAGCGGCCGCAGACCACGCGCGCTAAAATCCCGTATCTCTTCACGATATGCAGGGTGGTTATAGGCCCGCCCCGATGGCCCGAACCGATAGGTCCGTTGGGTCGTTCTATTTTCCTCGCTCATCGGCAGTTGATCAATGCCTGCATGAAGCAGAATAAAATCTGTCCCCTTTGCCCATCCCTCATGGTCTTCTGCGTGGGACCCAAATTTTCCACGCACCAAATTCGAAAGCCGATAGGTATTTCTGGTCAGCAACTCAACGGATTGAAATTGAATGATTTCCCACTGGTTCAGGGATGCATTCCCAACCGCCGCTGTATTGGCCCCATTCAACATTTGCAGCATCGACACGCTGTGCAATTGACCAGATGACATTGTGACTTCGAAACTTTGTCCGTGTTGTAGGCGGGAATGAATGCCCGCAGGCAGGCTGGATTTCAGCACGCCTTTTGTGGCGCGGCTATTCAGGATCGCGAGGTGTTCAAAATCGGCCCCCTCATCCGCGCCATAAACCGCAATGGGACCTGGCCAAGGATCACCATTGGCCACAATATAGGGCGCATGGGCAATTTGATCCGATTTCAACATCGGCAGATCCAAAAACGTCACATCCACAGAGAGTGGCGGAACATAGGGCGTTACATGCGTTTGTGTCGAAATGGGCGGCGATAGCTGACGCACATTTGGATCATGCCGTGTCGCATCGATCATCAAATATTCCCCACGTTCCACGCGATCCACGCGATAGGTAACATCAGGCGCATCCGCAAACGACATCAGCGAGCCAGCCGCTATATCCTTTTGCGAAGGGGGCAGCGCAAAACAACAGGTTTCACGCGACAAATTCGCCTATGCCAACAATGTTTCAATGATTTGTCGTATTCTGATCGTGACAGCACCATCGGCAATTCCTGACGCGACACCGATTGTTGATCGCCAATCGCCATCGGGGTGCAATTGGTGGGGATGCGCCCAGAATTCAAAGAGATAGGGAAGAGCCAAAAGCTCTCCCTCACTCAGTTCATTCAGGAACCTGTCCCGTGTCTGTGCATCGGCGGAGGCGAGCCAAGCGGCACCCGATTTGATCGCGTGCTGCGTCAAGGTCGAGTCCATAGTCTCCGTCGATTTCAAGTCGTTGCCTATTTTGTTGCGCAAGAACTTTCTCCGTCTCCATTGCCATTCTCAGCCAAGAGCGCAGGTCGCTAAAAACCTTACGCGTCTCGGCATCTGTGACGTCCCCGGATTGAACCCGTTCTTGCAGGTTTTCTATATCCCGCGCAAAACCGCGCAGGTTGGTTTGAAGTCTTTCAATATCTTCGTTTAAGGGCGAAGATGTCTCCTCCGGGGTGATTAAGATCATGTCTTTCAAGGTCTCCTTTTTCTTCGGATCCCCCGTCTAAACGCATCACTGCGCCAGCCCGATCAACATTGGGCAAAGCGCGCGAAAAGTACAGAAATTCAATAATTTGCAACGCGAGGTGCATTTAGGTTTTGGTAAGGATTTGCGAGCTGCTATGGGCAGACACAAAATAAAGTGATTAAGGTTTTGTTAGGCACAAAATTTCACTCGCGCCAATTAAGGACAAGTTATGCAATGATTTTAGAAATGTTCTTGATCACTCCAAGCGACTGAATTTTGATCCATTAGTTTTTAACATCCAGCCAATCGTAAGATTGGCAAGGCGCTGCCCGCCCCACAGGCGGCGCCTTTCGTCGCCACCTCGGGCAGCTTGGCATTTTGTTCACAGCTGGATTATTGGATCAAAATTCATTCGCTTGGACGCAAGACGTTGATCTTATCGCACCAGATCCTGCCTGCGCGATTAATTATTCGACTGCGCTTCGATCTTGCGCCATGCGGCGACGTTGCGATTGTGTTCGGCCAGCGTTTCGGCAAAGGCATGTCCACCTGTTCCATCGGCCACAAAGAAGATGTACTCTGTCGCCTCGGGGTTAAGCGCCGCCTCAATCGCGGCGCGGCCGGGGTTGGCGATAGGTGTGGGAGGTAGTCCACGAATTTTATAGGTGTTCCACGGTGTTTCGCGATCCAATTCACTGCGCCGCAAACCGCGTCCCAAAACGCCCTCGCCACGCGTAATGCCATAAATCACAGTTGGGTCCGTCTGTAGCGGCATGCCACGGTTCAAACGGTTCACAAAAACACTGGACACAACGCGGCGTTCATCCGGAACGGATGTTTCCTTTTCAATGATGGATGCCAAAATCAGCGCCTCGGACTTATTGGCAAGGGGTAGATCATCGGCCCGTGCATCCCACGCGGCATTCAGGATATCAGCCTGACGCGCAACCATACGGTTTACAACATCCTGACGGGTTTCGCCCCGTTGCAATTCATAGGAATATGGAGCCATCATCCCTTCGGCAGGTACATCGGATACATCACCGCGCAAATAATCAATCCCCTTTAGGGTTTCGATAATTTGCCAATTGGTCACACCTTCGGCCATTGCAATACGGTGACGGGCATCTCCACGCTCTAACACTGTTGCAAACTCTGATGGGCGCGCCTCACCTAATTTATAGGATGCAACATCAACCAAACGTTCGGTTGCAGGATCCAATTCACGCAGCTGCACAGTGGTTGAGGCAACGCCAATGCGATAGACAATCTCAGATCCACAGGTGTTTGCCCCACCGCGGGTCACAATATCGGTGACTTCGGCCATGGATGCGCCCGCAGAGATCAGGAAACTGCCCGCCTTTAGGCGTGTGGTTTTTTCCTCATACCGTGCGCCGATACGCAAAAACGCGGCACTTTGCACCGCCCCCTGCTCTGCCAAGCGATCTGCGGTATCGCGAAAATTCGCACCCGAAGGCACGCGAAAACACATGGATGCCTCAAGCGGGCCTTGCGCTGCATATTGCCCCTTGGCCCAGATGCCCAAACCACCCATGACCAAGAACATAACAATCAGCAGTGTCAGACCGTTTGAGGCAACCGCGCGCCACATTAAGAAACGCGTCCCAACAATAGGCTGGCGTTTGTGCCGCCAAATCCGAATGAGTTTGACAGCGCATAGTTGATTTCACGCTCACGCTTTGCATTCGGGGCCAAATCAACAGGGGTTTCAACGGCCACATTGTCCAAATTGATCGTGGGCGGTGCCACCTGATCGCGGATCGCAAGGATGGTAAAGATCGCCTCAATCGCCCCTGCGGCCCCCAATAGGTGGCCTGTGGCGGATTTTGTGGATGTCATGGTCAATTTGCCCGCAGCATCACCCATCATACGTTCCACGGCACCCAGTTCGATCACATCGGCCATGGTCGATGTGCCGTGTGCGTTGATGTAATCCAATGCAGATGGCTCAAGGTCCGCTTTGGCAAGGGCCGCACGCATCGCGCGTTCACCGCCCTCTCCGTCCTCGGACGGCGCTGTGATGTGATAGGCATCGCCTGATAGGCCATAGCCCAAAACCTCGGCATAAATTTTTGCACCGCGCGCTTTGGCGTGTTCGTATTCTTCTAGGACAACAATCCCTGCGCCTTCACCCATGACAAACCCATCACGGTCCGCGTCATAGGGGCGGGACGCTTTTTCAGGTTCATCCGCGCGTTTTGTTGATAGCGCTTTACACGCATTGAAACCCGCGATGCCGATTTCGCAAATCGCGGCCTCTGCGCCGCCTGCAACCATCACATCCGCGTCTGAGGTCATGATCAAACGTGCCGCATCACCAATCGCATGCGCACCCGTTGAACAGGCCGTCACAACCGAATGGTTCGGCCCCTTAAACCCGTGTTTGATGCTGACCTGACCAGAAATCAGGTTGATCAATGCGCCTGGAATAAAGAAGGGGGACACACGACGTGGGCCTTTTTCCTTGATCAACAGGGATGTTTCCGCAATCGATTGCAAACCACCGATCCCCGAACCAATCATCACACCCGTGCGAAGGCGGCCCTCTTCATCCTCTGGTGCCCAGCCAGAATCACGCACCGCCATTTCGGCCGCAGCGATGCCATAAAGGATGAAATCATCCACCTTGCGGCGTTCTTTGGGTTCCATCCAATCATCGGGATTAAAGGTGCCGTCCGTTCCATCCCCATAGGGAATTTCACAGGCGTATTTTGTCGCCACGTTTGATGCATCAAAATGCGTGATCGGACCTGCACCTGATTGACCATCCAATAGACGTGTCCATGTTTCTTCTACACCTGATGCAAGTGGTGTAACCAACCCTAATCCTGTAACGACGACGCGACGCATCTGACTGCCCCTTTATTTCCAAAAATGCTCTCATGCCCATATAGGCGGTTTTGGGTGTTCAAGCAAGCATACGCTGATCCAAAAACACCCCCTTAAAACGCAAAAAACCCCTGCAAAGCAGAGGTTTTAAACAGTTCTGAATCTGCGAAATTATGCAGCTTCTGAGATGAACTTTACCGCGTCACCAAATGACTGGATGTTCTCTGCGGCGTCATCAGGAATTTCAATTCCGAATTCTTCTTCAAATGCCATAACAAGCTCAACAGTGTCCAAGCTGTCTGCACCAAGATCATCAATGAAAGAAGCGTTGTCGACAACTTTGTCTTCGTCTACGCCTAGGTGCTCTACAACAATTTTCTTTACGCGGTCTGCGATATCGCTCATCGTATTTTATCCTCTTTTAATTCGGGCAGCGCCCAGTTCCTGCAATCTGCAGTCGTTTTGCCTATCATCAGGATGCCCGAAAATAAGCTCCACACCAAGCACTGCTCAAGCTGCGCGTGGCAAATCTAGGGGCGCTATAGCATAATCAATGCATTTGGCAAACGCTTTCGCGCAGAAATCCATGAAAAGCGCTGATTTCGCCCCATGACGCACCAGATATGGTGATGATCGTGGAAATTTCTACTCTATCTGTCGAAAAAGATTCGCAAGACTGGCCAGTAATCTGTTGATAGACAAATGGTTTGCCCCCTTTTATCATCACCTCTGGTTCACAGGATAAGGGAAATCACGTGTCATTTAGCATCCATACCCCATTGATCGAAAGCCTGCCGCTATCAAACATCTGCGGAACGCGGGTTTTTGCAAAAATGGATGCCCTGCAACCCTCTGGGTCCTTTAAAATGCGGGGGATCGGATATGCAGCGCAACACTATGCTGCGAAGGGTGCACAGCGGTTTATTTCCTCTTCGGGTGGGAATGCGGGATTGGCGGTGGCCCATGCGGGGCGTGCCATTGGCCTGCCCGTTTTGGTCGTAGTCCCCGAAACCACACCACATCGCGCAATTGACCTGTTGGAACAGGAAAAGGCCGAGGTGATTGTACATGGTTCAAGTTGGATTGAGGCAAACGCGATGGCCCAGTCAAAACGCACCGAAACAGATGCCTTTTTCCATCCCTTTGATGATCCCCTATTGTGGGAAGGGCACGCAAGTATGATTGACGAAGTTGTGGCCGATGGACTGCGCCCCGCTGCGGTGATCCTGTCTGTGGGTGGGGGCGGATTATTGGAAGGTGTTCATCATGGATTGATGCGCAATGGATTGACAACAACACCCATTTTTGCACTCGAAACCCACGGCATGGCCTCCTATCATGCCGCACTGAATGCAGATGGTCCTGTGACACTTGATGCCGTCAGTGGTGTGGCCACATCGCTTGGCGCGAAACAAGTGTGTCAGCAGGCCTACGATATTGCGCAAACCCACGACATCCGCAGTGTGCTTGTGTCGGATAAAGAGGCGGTTGACGCCTGTTTTTCATTCCTAACCGATCACCGCATTTTGGTTGAACCCGCCTGTGGCGCAGCCTTGGCCGCGATTTATGCAGGTTATGTTGACCTAAGCGGATTTGAAAATGTGCTAATGATCGCCTGTGGGGGATCAACAACCCCAATAGAAACGCTGTCGCAGTATCGGGATGCGTTGACGTGACGTTTTGATGATATCAATCATCCCAAAATGAAACATTCGCTATTCTTTCCCAGCCAATCGCCAGATTGGCAGACGCCGACCGCCCCCATGGGCGGCGTCTTTGTCGCCACCCTCGG
>OAPD01000051.1_pt1 | contig 13406 bp, 16 predicted proteins | sample 1516291 | NCBI WGS metagenome assembly OAPD01 (sample SAMEA3275590, study PRJEB22092) | marine metagenome | biome: marine biome; feature: surface water; material: 00002010 | collected 2014-06-21T10:43:00+00 | depth 1 m
ACAGTGCATTACCGTGATTTTCAAAATATAAGATTAGAAAATTGTTTTTATGCTTCTGACGCTTACGAGGCTAGAACATTAGCAATGGAACTTAATAAGTATATAAATAATCATCCAAACTGTATAGACTTAATAAGATGTGAAAATTGAATAATATTTCTAGTAATTTAAAGTAAAAATCCATTCAAATACACTTAAATTCTTTTTTTTTCGACTTATTTCGACTATCAATCAATATCAAACTACATCATCTCATATTGATCAAATTTACTTTTTAACTTTGCCGCTTTATGGATTAATCCAACTGCTTCTTTTCTTCCAGTAGCTTGTTGAGCTTTGCGCATTAAGTCAGCATATTTTTTGTTTAGTTTTTTCATTAATTACTTTTTTTAAATTTATGTACACAGGCTTAATAAGTGATTTTATTCTTTGGATTTACTCTATTGAATAGATCAAAACAATTTGTTAAGCAGAAAGTATTTGACTCTTGCAGGTGGGATTCTTTTTCAAAAATTCTTTAGCTGGTCAATATTGCTTAGTCTTATCTCTACCTGAGATAAGGTAATTGTAACATAAATCACAAAATAAATTCCTTAGAAATAATTCGCAACTGATTTATGTTTAGGTTATTTAAGTAATTAGTGGTATTGAATTTGTTCTCATAAGTTTCCAAATTATTAATCTCACAGGTCATACTGTTTGATATTAAATCAATTAAATGTTCTTTATCCATATATAACTTATAAGTCTTATATGCAATTAATTACGGCAAGGTTCTTAATTCAACACCTAAGTATTATTACTTACATATAAAGGGTTGGCGATTTTTATTAAATTGGAGGAGGAGCTGGAGGCATAAAAAAGGATCGATGCAATTAATAAGCGTTCCATTTGTTGGCTTTATTTAATCCGTAAATACATAAAAGAGGATTAGCTATTAAAACAATCCAAAAGGGAGGTGGAGGACCTCCATCAACAATTGTTCCAGCATTAAAAGTATTGAATAAGGCTACTGCTAACAAACAAGCCATTAAAGCTAGTTCACCTGATAAAACTTTTTTTAAAGATTTTTTATCTTTGATAGAGCTGCAAATAATCAATAAGAATCCTATCCCTAAATTACTAGCTGCTACAACATCTGCAGTCCCTCTTACAAGAAGCAATGTTTCACTTGAAGCATTGCCTGCGATAGTTTCCACAGAAAAAATTAGTAGGAAAATAATTAATAATCCCAATAGGATATGAAGACTCCCAGTAGTTTTTAAAATATTTTTTAACTTCATTCTAAAATAAGCTTATTACTTTTCATTTTATATTTACTGTCAATTCTTTAAATGGGTTTAAGGTGTTGAATCAACAACTAAGTATTTTCTTTAAATTATAAAAATCTAGTATTAAGTAATTAATTTATACTAAATGGAAATAATTTTAAAAAGAGAAACCTCATTAGGTTTAGAATCTTTTGAAGATCTAGGTTTTAATTCCGAAGAGGAACTTGAATTAGAAATTTCTAAACTTACTAAATTTAGGCCTGAATTTGATACTAATTCGAAATAAGTTAATAGCGATTCAAAAAGTAAAGTTTTAACTATATATTCTCTATTTTTTAATTGTTGGTTTTGATTTAATTCTTCCAAATCACTTATTCAATATCAATTAAAAAAGTCAGCCCGTATCCCTACTAACTGACTTCCATGACGATGCAAGTTTTTAAAAACTATACGATTGTAGTTGTTGTTGTGATGCTTAAAACAACTGCAACAAAGAATATGTATGGAACCACCTTAAGGGGTACATATCCTTGTCTTTTAGATATAAAATCCATTTATACAAATCCTGGAATAATTTGTCCTGTTGTTAGATATGCGCCAATAAGCGCAATAAAGCCAATCATCGCAAATCTACCGTTAAGCTTCTCAGCTACGATTTTTTCCTTCTCAACAGCTTTTGTTTCGTTCATTTGTTTGGTTGGTTGTTTAGCTAAGACGCTTCTTAATGCAATCTTGAAACAAATCTAATAATTAAAAATTATAAGTGTGAGTATAATTACTTACTCTCATATTCTCTATAAGCTGAACTTATTAAAGCTTACGCGACTCTAAATTCCTGTTTCATATTCATTTCAGGCAAGTCATTCATTGAGTCTCTCCATTCCTGGGCCCATTCACTTTGACTATGTCTATAAATTCTAATTAGTTCATCTACAGAGGAATCATGATAATCAACTCTCAGATCTAAAAGAGGAAAGCCTAGTTCTCCACTAACTTTTAGAGCGCTTGAGGTTGAACGGAGGCTTCGTTTATCTCCACCTACACTTTCTCCTGCATTAAGAGCATCAAGTAGTCTTTTCCCTAATTTAATATTTGGATCACTTTGTTTAAAAACATCAGCCATCCCCTCAAGAACTTCAATATTCTCTAGAAAATTGCCAGCTACAGAAAAGTTTTCTCCACTAATATGTCCGCTTGTCTGAAAACATTCTTGACCTGTCCAGCATGCGCTTCTCCCGTACTTATCAATTAAGTGAACCTGTCTTTTTTCCCTGCCAAAATCTTCTTTAATTAAATCTTCCAAAACTATTTTCGAATCAGAGCAGGATTGGAGTGACTCAAGACTTCTTATTCCTAAATAAGGATTAGTTTGCCCTTGAGTTGCAACAGCACCAACCTGTGATCTAACGAATGAAACTGTTGAGCCAACAGCTATATGGCAAGAAGAAACTGCAACACCAAATCTATTTTTTAAAGGATCAAAACCAATAATTGAAAATGTCATTTATATCGTTAGAGGCTTGTCTAAAAAATTCTTATCAATGGAAAATATTGTATTCAATAAAACCTCAATACCATTAGCACATTGATCAAGAGAAGTATATTCCTTATAGGAATGACTCAGACCATTTCTGCTTGGAACAAAGATCATAACCATAGGACAGATCCTTCCTATTTCTTGTGAGTCATGACTTGCTTTGCTTGGTAAGATTCCAGTTTTAAATCCCAACTTTTCAGATTCATGAAATGAAGAGCTCACTAATTTAGGACATGACTTAGTGGGGATCACTTCAAATTGAGGTTCTATCTGTACTACGCATCCAGTACCTTCTTGAATTTCTGAGCATAGATTCTCAATTCTTAAGCTCATTTTCCCAATCACATCTTTATCCAAATCTCTCATATCTATTGTGAATACTGCCTCTCCTGGAATAACATTTGCCGCATTGGGATGTAGTTTCAATTTACCAACAGTTGCGACTGCACTTTCAGAAGTAGTTTTAGCTATCTGTTCAATGCCAACAATAATTTTAGAGGCGGCCAAAAGTGCGTCATTTCTATTTGACATCGGGGTAGTTCCTGCATGATTTGCCTGACCTTTAACCCTAACGGTTATTCTTTTTTGACCTACTATTCCATTAACAATTCCGATATCCAAACCACCATCCTCAAGTACCTTTCCCTGTTCAACATGTAATTCAAGAAAAGCGAATATATCTTTTTTACTTCTTGCCGCACTTTTAATCTCAAGCCAATTTCCACCAATCCGAGAAAGATTATCAATTATTGAGCAAGAATTACTGGTAACAAAATCTTCTTCTTTAACAGATAAATTACCTGTAAAGCCCTTACAACCAATCATTGTCGATTCTTCATCAGCAAAGACAATTATTTCAAATGGTCTATTTAATTTAATGTCATTTTCCTGAAGAAAAAAAGCAATTTCAATTCCTGCAATCACTCCTAAAGTTCCGTCATACTTACCTCCCTTTGGAACAGTGTCGAGATGAGATCCGGTAACAATGGGAGGTAGATTATTATCATGCCCATCTAATCTTGCAATAATATTTCCAGCAGTATCAATTCTTATTTTCAAACCTAATTCCTTAAGGGTTTTCATAAAAAAATTTCTTGCATATATATCTTCATCAGAAAAACCTCTTCTTGAAACAGAACCATTCTCAGAAGCTCCGATTGAAGAAAAAGAATTTATCAAGTCTTGGATTCTCTCCCTATTTATTACCTGTGGCTCTAGGATGTTTAACCCAGCGCTATAACTCATACTTCTATTACTTAAACCTATTTAAGGTCTCTTATTTTTCAAATAAAACCTGTATTGGTTTACACCTTTTCAGAAATTAATTTAAGAAACGAATTCAAACTTTCCAGCCCAAATTATCAGCCATCTTTTGAGCCTTATCAGGGATATCCTCAATTATAAAAATCTTATATAAGATCTGAACGCTTAAAAGATGATTGATTATTGCATCCAATTGTACTTTTTCTGAGGCATCAAGCTCTGAACTAAAAAATTTATTCAGCAAATCATTTACTTCTGTTTCATCCAAGATTCCAAATTCTCTTATCCTCTCAGGACTTAAAAATTCATTCACAATTTCCTGCATAGAACTTAAATTATCTTTATCTGCATGGGAAGGGGGAGCCATGAAAGGAAATTTTTCACGTTTATATAGTGATTCAGGCAGCAATCCTGACATAGCTTCTCTTAAAACATACTTCTCGACATTGTCTTTAATCCTTAATTCAGGGGGGACAGCAACGGCAGCTTCAGCTAGGTGATGATCTAAAAATGCAGGTCTGGCTTCCATTGAATTTGACATATCCACTCTATCTCCACCCCATGTGAGAATTTGGCCCTCAAGCATAGTCTTCATCCAAACGTACTGAGCCTGATCAATTGCGTATCTATTTTCTAACTGTTCAAGGTCAAGTTCCCCAAAAATTGCCGCCCCGGGATCATAAGTTTCCGTTATCTCTTTATATTTACTTGAGACTAGACTTTTCGCATAAGTTTCACATGCAAGCCAAGGTTGAAGGCAACTTGGCGTGAATCCTAAAAATTCCTTGAAAGATTTATTACTTATTTCTTTATTAGCTAGCATCGCGCCCTTGAAAATATCATTTGAATTTTCCAGGTTTTCTTTAAGATTCTCAGATTCTGAATTAGAAATTCCGACGCCATAGGTATACATATCTTTTCTAAAAGCGGGATAGCCTCCAAACAATTCATCTGAGCCCTCTCCTGTCATAACGACCTTATAATTGAGCTCATTCACTCTTTTACTCATAAGGTACTTTGCAATTGCAAGGGTGTTATAAATAGATCTTTCAGTAAACCATAGAACCTTTTCAAAATTCCCATACAGATCATCTCCATTTATTTTTAAAATCTCATGATCTGCATTTGTGGCATCAGCCATCTCTTTTGCTATCGAAGTTTCATCATATCTTTCATCACTGAAGCCAATCGTGAATGCCTTTACTGATTTTTGACTTATGGCAGAAGCCAATCCCAAAATTGAGCAACTATCAATTCCACCGGACAAATAACAGCCGACAGGAACATCAGCGACCATTCTTAATTCAACGGCTCTCAACAATTCTTTTCTAATATTTTCAATAAAATATTTTTCACTTTTATCTCTTTCATAAGTGTTTTTCTTAGGGAAATTTATATCCCAGAATTTTTCCTCTGTTATCTGAAATTTATTATTTACTCTTTTGACCTTAAGGATATATCCGGGTTTAACTTGTTTAACACCGGCGAATGCTGTAGAGCCAGGTACCATTACCTGCATCAATTGATGAACCAGTCCTTCACCCGTAAATTTTCTTTCAACTGATGGATGGGCGAATAATACTTTTAATTCAGAGCCAAATATTAAGGAATCATCGGTCTCAATCCAGTATTGAGGTTTAATCCCAAAACGATCTCTTACAAGATAAAGACAATCCTGTTCTGCATCAAACAATGAAAAGGCAAATTCTCCTCGCAGATAAGATAATGATTCATCAATGCCATATTTCTCATAAAGCCTAAGCAATATTTCCGAATCACTTTTTGAAGAAAAGCTTACGCCCTGTGCAACAAGATCAGCCCTGATTCTCTGAAAGTCATAAAATTCACCATTATGCGCCATCAGAATATGATTTTCGGCACCACCGACAAAAGGCTGTCTGGCTCGATTTTCATTTAAATCTATTATCGATAATCTCGCATGACAGAATCCTACAGAAGCATCATCTGATAATTTATATCCAAAACCGTCAGGTCCACGATGGCTTTGAATAGCCGCCATATTTACAAGAATCTGAGGTTCAACAGATTTATCTTTTGATTTATTAAAAACCCCGCCTATTCCACACATCTAGTTAAACGACATCCATCACTCTTGTTGTTCTATCCATCAGACAGGTAAGTAATGCCATTCTTACAAATACCGCTCCTCTTGACTGAGCAAAATACCAATTTTTCGAGGTCTGATCCAATGATGTTGACAATTCAGGACCACGAGCAAGTGGATGCAATATTATGGAATCTTTTTTAAATGGCAACTCACTGTGCAATTTAAATGAACTTCCATGAACCTCATAATTTTCTCCCACCCATGCAATTGCATTTATATAGGTAACGTCCAGGGAAGGCAATACTTTTTGCATATCCGTCTCCAGCTCAATCTTCAGATCAGATTCAATAAGTTGTTCAAGCTGGCCTTCATCAAATAAATCGTTCTGATCAATTGATTTATCATCGTAAATGACAATAATTTTTTTTATGAAATATGGAAACTTGCAGAATAATTTCAGAAGAGATCTGACTGTTCTCATACGTGATGGAACTCCGATGATACCAATGGTTATTTTTTCACTATCATCAATTGATTTGTTAACCAGATGCGGTCTCCATTTAAAAATCGTATAAAGATCAGACATCGCCTGAGTGGGATGTTCATCGATTCCGTTACCGGCATTGATTATTGGAATTCTCAATGATTTTGTCATTTCAAAGATCGCCTCATTGTCACTTTCTCTGAGGACAACGCAGTCACCGTAATTATTAAACATATGAGCAATATCCAGATGGGTTTCTCCCTTGGCAATTCCAGTGGAACTTTTATCGGTGATATTTATTGAATCGCCGCCCAGCCTGTGCCATGCGCTGTCAAACGATAATCTTGTTCTGGTGCTTGGTTCATAGAAGGCATTTATGAGTATCTTTCCCTTGAGGGGACTGTTATGGGAAATATATCTGTTTGGGTTACTTTCGAATTTTGCCGCCAGCCTGAAAAGTTGTAGAAGACAATCTTTACTGAAGGGGTCTATGGAAATTACATGCCTGTCCAATAACTCATATAGAAATTCTGCTCTTTCCTTTATTTCAGATAATAAATTCTGAGGATGAGTGGAGCCGTAAATATCAGGTCCGATTCTTGAAAAAGAAAATGATTTTTCCTTATATAAGGTTTTTACTTTGTATGATCCCAAAATATTAAAGTTCCAAAATTTGTGTCGATAACTACATTTTTATAAACAAAAATCAATGTAGACAAGTAATTTCAAAGAAAAATCTCAGAAAAAATCTAATTAATATCAGTTTCTGTATAGAACTAATACAGAAAATATTTAATTAGGCTCAGAATTTAACAGCATGAACAATTACTTTCAGATTCATGATGAGAAAATTCAAGAGCATCTGCGATATCTCTAAACATGTCAGCCACATACTCGTGAGGACAAGGTATACCTACTTAAAATCATAATTTAGGCTTTTAGGAGTTTACGATTAACGAGAGAATAAGCTTATATCTTAATTATCTCAGTCATGAAGATAAAGATAATTTTTTGAACTTTCTTTTGATAATAGAGTTTTACGAATGAAGATCAATAGACTTGATTTGCTCTTCTGCCCAGTCCTGCACAGTGTATGATTCTACTGCTGATGTCATCCTCTCCATTCTCTCTAATTGTTCTTCCAGCGGCATTGAAATTGCTTCATGAATGGATGCATCCATTTTATTTTGAGAATAAGGGTTAGTTAGAATTGCCCCATTTAACAATACGGATGCTCCTGTAAACTCCGATAAAACAAGAACTCCTGGGTTACCTTTTCTTGCTGCCGCATATTCTTTGGCGACAAGATTTAGTCCATCTCGAAGAGGAGTAATCCAGCAAATATCTGCTTGAGTAAACCAAGCAACCATTTCTTCATAGGGAATTCTTCTAGTTGATAAGCGTATTGGGACCCAATCAATAAGACTAAATTTCCCGTTAATTCGACCCACAATTTCTTCTATTCCCCTTTGGGTTTCCTTATATATTTTCATTCCGCTCGCAGCTGAAACGCATGCAATCATTAATACAATTTCTCCATGCAAGTCTTTTCTTTTCTCCAATAAACGTTCAAAGGCCAAAAGCAATTCTTCATTGCCTTTTGTATAGTCAACTCTACTAGCCGACAAAATCAGCTTACGTCCTTTTTTTGTACCTTCTTTAATCTTTTGTATATGATTCTCTACATTCTTACTTTTTATTAGATTAGCTATTAGATCTGGAGAAGTCCCAACTGGGGAAGAGATTATTTTTATCTTTCTGCCACCATAATGTAGATACGGAGTAAAGGATGGTTCTGAGAGTGCACTTCCTACTGAAATAAATTTTTTACTAACAGACTCTTTAGAATCTTTTTTTGCTCCTAAAAGAGAGCTTGCCGCTCTTGCAAAGTTTTCTGCATATCTCGGAATATGAAATCCAACCACATCGCATGAAAGTAAACTTTCTAATATTTGATTTCTCCAAGGCAGAATCGCAAATACATCGCTGGCAGGAAATGGAGTATGGTGAAAAAAAATAATTTTAATGTCAGGCCTGATTTCCCGAATATAGAGAGGCGCAAGCCATAAATTGTAATCGTGTATCCAAATTGTTGCTGATTTCGCTGCTTGATTACAAGCAGTTTTTGCAAACCTTTTATTTACTTCCTCAAATATTTTCCAATCTGCGTTGTTAACATCGAAATATTTAGGGAATGTATGAAGAATAGGCCAAAAAGACTCTTTTGAGGTTACATGATAAAAACTCCTTATTTCTTTTTTATTTAAGGGTATTCTTACTAAGTCAAATGATGTTTCCTTATTGATTCTAGTTATTTCATCTTCTTCATTATCAATATCTTTTACTTCACGCCAGGCTATCCAAGTACCATCTACCTTATCTCTAAAAATATTCCTTAAAGTGGGAATAATACCGTTGGGACTTTTTTGATCTATCCATTTATTTTTACCCAATTTGTCTTTAGATTCGTCATAAGGAGACCTGTGATAAAGAACAATAAAATCGCTTTTTCTTTTTAATATCATTGAATAGATTCTTTTTAATTAATCGAGTTCATGGGAGGAATTTAATTTATGTTAATTAAGTATTTAATTTCTAAAGATTATTTTTCTTGAAATGACTTTTATGGGATTTTTTTCGTTCACCCTCATTTACCCTTATCTCTCGTCCCATCCATTCAACATCTTGAAGATCATCAATGGCTATTTTCTCAGAACTTTGATCATTTAAATCTACAAATGCAAAACCTCTTTTTCTTCCTGTTTCCCTGTCGAGGGGCAAAAAACATTTCTTGACTACTCCATAATTACTAAAAAGCGATTCAAGATCTTCTACTTCAGTATCCCAAGATAAATTTCCAATAAAAATAGTCATTTTTTTGTCCTTTTGTAATATTTTCGAATAGTTAGCAAGGACCAGCGATAAAAAACCAATACAAGATACTACTTTACTTATTATAACTCTTAATAGTCGATATTCATTTTAAAAGACATCACCATTAATAAATAAGTTATATGCCTCTTATTGAATGGTTAACCTTCAATTTTCATAAACTTTGTAAAGGAATAATCTTTTTAAATATTCCCAAAAATATTCAATACTAATCTCTCATTATTTATAAATTAATTTTGAAAGGCCTTCTTTCTTTTCTTTCTTTTCTTTACATGATGATTCTTACTTTGGGTTGTTCCAATAAACAAGCCGAAAAACAAATAAAAATGCCAATGTTATTTGATACAAAAGAACAGGCTGAAAAAGAAGCTCATAAATTTGATTGTGAAGGTGCTCATCAAATGGGGGATAAATGGATGCCATGCAATATGCACAAACATAACCAATAAAAAAAAGCTAATTGCTCCTTAGTTTAGATCGACTGTCAATCAAAGTTACTTATAACCTTTGACTTCTCATCTAATTTACTTTGAAGTTTTGTTGCCTTATGCAATAAACCTACAGCTTCTTTTCTTCCTGTTGCAATGGATGCTTGATGCAATAATTCAGCATATTTTTTGTTAAGTTTTTTCATTTTTCCTTGTTGTTTAGGGTCATAGACGCAGGCTAGATAAGTAATGGCATTCTTTGAATTTGGTCTATTGGATAGATCAACACAGCTTGGTTATCAGAAAGTATTTGACTCTTGCAGTTGAGAATCTTTTTCATAAATTCTTTAGCTTGGTCAATATTGCTTAGTCTTATCTCTACCTGAGATCTATTAATTTTAACATATGTCATTATTAGACTTCGATCGTGAAGGTTTTTAATTATTATTAATGGGATTTAACCCAGCCTCAGAAGTTACGTACACGGCGGATTAAATATCCACATAATTGATATTATTATTTTCAATTCGTTCCATAGCCTCTCTTAATTTCTTCAAAATTTTTTTCTTTAACTTTACTTAACCATAGGTGAATATTATTTATTAGATAAAAAAATAAGGGGATGTTTAAATACAGGGAATTCATTGCTCAAATCAAATATAAAGAAGTAATATCTTCCCCTGTATTTTTTATTCCTGTTTTGCTTCTATCCATAATGATTACTATTGAAGGTTTTCACATCTTTAATCACAAACAAAATTGCAAGACTAAAGCTGAGTGGATGGAACAATCAGGAATGACTTATGACAGGGAATCAGAAGTTAATTAATAAAATCTAACGTATAACTTATTCGCAGCAACGTTTTCTATGCGAGGAATGATCTGTCAAAGAAGTTATCCATTCCTTGATCAAAAAGAGAGACTCTTTATTTAGGCTGTAGTAGACCCATCTACCTTCTTGTCTATCAGAGATAAGACCAGCTTCCTTCAAAATTTTTATGTGATATGAAATTCTTGATTGAGATAAATTAGTTAATTTCATAATATCGCAAACACAAACTTCTCCATCCATCATTAGGTCAATTATTTCTAGCCTAAAAGGATCAGAAAATGAAACCATCAACTTAGATATATTTTCTTTTTTTACTTTGCTACTCTCTTTTAACAATTTTAAAGTAATTGAATTCTTTTAAATATAGCTTAAATAAAAAAGATTTCACTAATCAAAACATCTTGATACATCAAAATATTTTGATGTATATTATATATGTAGAAAATTTCAAAGTTATGAAAATTGGAATTAATGGTTTTGGAAGAATTGGCAGATTAGTTTTCAGAGCATTATGGGATAGAGCTGATATAGAAATAACTCACATTAATGAGATAGCAGGAGATTCGAATGCCGCTGCGCATCTACTCGAATTCGATTCAGTCCATGGTAGATGGGTGAAAGATATAAAGGTCAAAGAAGAAGAAATAATAATTGATGGAAAGAAATTAGCCTACACATCTTTTAAAAATTACCTTGATGTTCCTTGGGAAAAATCTTCTGTAGATATTATTTTGGAATGTACAGGAAAGAATAAAAAGCCAGACAAACTAAATCCCTATTTTGATTCTCTTGGGATGAAAAGAGTAATAGTAGCTTGTCCAGTCAAAGGAATTGTTGCAGGAGCTGAATCACTTAATATTGTTTACGGTATAAATCAAAGTCTTTATGATCCTTCCAAACATAAATTAGTAACTGCAGCATCCTGCACTACAAATTGTTTAGCTCCGATAGTAAAGGTAATTAACGAAAATTTTTCAATTAAACACGGTGCTATTACAACTATTCACGATGTCACGAACACTCAAGTTCCTGTAGATTTTTATAAAAGTGATTTGAGGAGAGCAAGAGGATGTATGCAAAGTTTAATACCTACTACCACTGGATCTGCTAAAGCTATCGCTGAGATCTTTCCAGAATTAAAAGGAAAATTAAATGGACATGCAGTAAGAGTTCCTCTACTTAATGGTTCTTTAACAGATGCAGTTTTTGAATTAAATAAAGAAGTGACAGTTGATCAAGTAAATTTGGCACTTAAAGAAGCTTCAGAAACTTATTTAAAAGGAATTCTTGGCTACGAAGAAAGACCTTTAGTTTCTGCAGATTATGTAAATGACTCTAGAAGTTCAATAGTTGATAGTTTATCAACGATGGTTGTTAATTCAAATTTATTAAAGATATACGCTTGGTATGACAACGAGTGGGGTTACAGCTGCAGACTTGCAGATCTTACTGAATATGTAATCAAAAAAGAGATTTAATTTATGTCTTTATGAAGTTATCTAATATTCAACAATATAGTGTTGTAACAGCAAACTATTGGGCGTTCACGCTTACTGACGGCGCATTAAGATTATTAGTTGTTGGTCACTTTCATGAGCTAGGTTACACAACTCTACAAATTGCTTTACTTTTCCTTTTTTATGAGTTTTTTGGAATAATTACTAATCTTTATGGTGGCTGGATAGGAGCAAGATATGGATTAAGGCTTACTTTATGGATTGGGACTATCCTGCAAATCATCGCTCTTTTTATGCTTATTCCAGTTAAGGAAGATTGGCCGGTAATTTTTAGTGTCGCATACGTTATGGTTGCTCAAGCAGTTAGTGGGATAGCAAAAGATTTAAACAAAATGAGTGCTAAAAGTGCTGTTAAGACAGTAGTTCCAGAGACAAATGATGGCAATGATACTGGCCAAAAACAACTTTTTAAATGGGTTGCTATTTTAACTGGATCTAAAAATGCTCTTAAGGGAGTTGGCTTTTTCTTGGGTGGACTTTTATATAAGTTATTTGGATTCAATAATGCTGTAGGAATTATGGGTTTTGGACTCTGCTTAGCCTTTTTATTGACATTAATTTTGCCTGGAGAAATTGGCAAGATGAAAACCAAACCAGCTTTTAATGATCTTTTTTCAAAATCAAATGCAATAAATATTCTTTCAGCAGCAAGATTCTTTCTTTTTGGAGCAAGAGATGTTTGGTTTGTTGTAGCTCTTCCAGTATTCCTAGATATGGCATTTGGTTGGGACTACATGGAAATAGGATTATTTCTTGGGGCCTGGGTAATAGGTTATGGAATTGTTCAGGCTTCGGCTCCAGCAATTAGAAAGATATGGGGCCAGAAAGAAAGTCCAGATCGTAAAGCTATCCAATTTTGGAGTGCCGTATTAATGGTCATACCATCTTTGATAGGAGTCGCATTATGGAGAGAAAGTTCTCCATCGATAGCAATAATTTTAGGACTTACTATTTTTGGATTTGTTTTTGCAATGAATTCCTCTACACATTCTTATATGATTTTGGCCTACTCTGATAATGAAAAAGTCAGTTTAAATGTTGGCTTCTATTACATGGCAAATGCTGCTGGAAGACTAGTTGGAACATTACTATCTGGCTTACTATTTATGATTGG
>OAPD01000058.1_pt1 | contig 12650 bp, 13 predicted proteins | sample 1516291 | NCBI WGS metagenome assembly OAPD01 (sample SAMEA3275590, study PRJEB22092) | marine metagenome | biome: marine biome; feature: surface water; material: 00002010 | collected 2014-06-21T10:43:00+00 | depth 1 m
TTTGAACCTGCCGTTAGCGTGGGGATCAAGTTTTCAGGGATATGGGGCGGATCGTCGGAATCGATCTGGGGACCACCAATTCGGTTGTCGCTGTGCTGGAGGCAGGTCGTCCCCACGTGATCGCCAATGCCGAGGGCGGCCGAACCACCCCATCCGTTGTCGGATACACCAAGGATCAGGAACTGTTGGTGGGTCAGCTGGCCCGGCGCCAGCTGGTGCTCAGCCCCCGCAACACCTTCTCGAACCTGAAGCGGTTCGTCGGCCGGGACTGGGACGAACTGGAGGACAGCAGCCTGTCGGTTCCCTACACGGTGCGTGCCAACGACCAGGGGCAGGTTCGGGTGCCCTGTCCGGTGACCGAGCGGGAATACGCGCCCGAAGAACTGGTGGCCAGCATCATTCGCAAGCTTGTCGACGACGCGTCCACCTATCTGGGTGAACCGGTGGAAGCGGCCGTGGTGACCGTGCCCGCTTACTTCAATGATGCGCAGCGCCAGGCCACCCGCGACGCCGGACGCCTGGCGGGCATCTCGGTGGAGCGCATTCTCAATGAGCCCACTGCAGCTGCTCTGGCCTATGGCTTTGACCGCAGCGCCGTTAAACGGGTCCTGGTCTTCGACCTCGGTGGAGGCACCTTTGACGTGTCGCTGCTGCGCATCGCCAATGGCGTTTTTGACGTCAAGGCGACGAACGGCGACACGCAACTCGGCGGCAACGATTTCGATCAACGCATCGTCAACTGGCTTGCCGATGCCTTTGAAGAGGAGCACAAGGTTGATCTGCGCCGCGATCGCCAGGCCCTGCAGCGGTTGACGGAAGCGGCTGAGAAGGCGAAGCAGGAACTCTCCGGCGTGCTGAGCACCCCGATTTCGCTTCCCTTCATTGCCACCGGCAGCGATGGTCCGCTGCACATCGAAACCCGCCTGGACCGGGCCACCTTCGAAGGGCTCTGCCCCGATCTGCTGGATCGTCTGCTGAGTCCTGTCCAGGCGGCGCTGCGCGACTCCGGCTGGTCGGCTGACGACATTGATGATGTCGTGCTGGTGGGTGGTGCCACGCGGATGCCGATGGTTCAGCAACTGGTGCGCACCCTCGTGCCGATCGATCCCTGCCAATCGGTGAATCCCGATGAGGTGGTGGCCATCGGTGCTGCTGTACAGGCCGGAATCCTCACCGGTGAACTCAGGGATCTGCTGCTCAACGACGTCACCCCCCTGTCGTTGGGACTGGAGACCATCGGCGGATTGATGAAGGTGCTGATTCCCCGCAACACGCCGATCCCCGTGCGTCAGTCCGATGTGTTCAGCACCTCGGAAGCCAATCAGTCGTCCGTGGAAATCCATGTCTGGCAAGGGGAGCGCCAGATGGCGACGGACAACAAATCCCTCGGACGTTTCCGGCTCTCCGGGATTCCACCCGCCCCGAGGGGGGTGCCCCAGGTGCAGGTGGCCTTCGACATCGATGCCAATGGCCTGCTGCAGGTCAGTGCCACCGACCGCACCACCGGCCGCAAGCAGTCGGTGTCGATTCAGGGCGGCTCGAACCTCAATGAGGAGGATGTGACCGCTCTGCTGGCGGAAGCGGAGGCGAGGGCTGATGAGGACAGGCGCAAACGCAACCAGATCGAGCGCCGCAACCGGGCTCAGACCTTGCTTGCCCAGGCGGAACGGCGGCTGCGGGATGCCTCGCTCGAGCTGGGGCCCTATGGCGCTGAACGGCAGCAACGGGCCGTTGAAATGGCCATGCGTGACGTGCAGGACTGCCTCGCCAACGACGACCTCCAGGAGCTTGATCTCTGCGTGAGTGGTCTCGAGGAGGCGTTGTTCGGGCTGAACCGCCGGCTGTCGGCGGAACGTCAGGCCGATGGCAGCCCGCTTCAGGGGATCCGCAACACCCTGGGCTCCCTCAAGGATGAGCTGTTTGCCGATGACTGGGACGACGACCCCTGGGGTCCCCCCAGCCGTCCGGGTGACCGTGGCCGTGGTCTGAGCCGGCGTGACCCTGCACCTTGGGACGATGACATCTACCGCTGAGCCTGATTACTGGTCTCTGCTGGGGGTCGATTCCGACTGCACGGATCAGCAACTGAAACGGGCCTTTCGCCGGGAGGCGCGCCGCTGGCACCCCGATCTCAACAGCAACGATCCCGTTGCTGAAGAGCGCTTCAAGCTGGTCAATGAGGCCTATGCGGTGCTCAGCGATCCCCGCCGGCGTGAGGCCTGGCAGAGAGGGGGTGGTTCCCGTGCGGATGTTGCCGATCCCTTTGCCCAGGGCTTCCCTGATTTTGAGGATTACCTCGATGTGATCTTCGGCGGTGGAACAGGACGTTCCTCCGTTGAGGTTGAGGACGAGCCCGATCCCCCCTTTCGCGGTGATGACCCCAGTGGTGATGACGCCAGCCGTGACAGCAGAGGCCATGAACCTCCGGTGTCGGCACCGCCGCCGCCGCCGCCGGTGCGTGCCGTGGAAGATCTCGAGTCGGTGGTTCATCTCACCCCGGATCAGGCTCTTCAGGGAACCGTGGTGGAACTGACGCTCGATGACGGCACCGTGATCGAGCTGAACACGCCCCCCTTTGCTGGGGATGGCTGGCGTCTGCGGCTTGAGGGCGTTGCCCCCGGCGGCCGTGATCATTTCCTGCAGCTCCGGGTCGTGACCGACGACGGGCTGCGGATTGATGGTCTGCGGGTGCTCTACAAGCTGATGCTGTTCCCGCCGGATGCAGCCCTCGGCTGCGCCGTGGATGTGCCGACTCTGGATGGCCCTGTGACGCTGCAGGTTCCTCCAGGCTCATCCAGTGGACGTTTGCTGCGGCTGCGGGGGCGCGGGCTGCAGCTGGATGACGAGCGGGGTGACCAGTTGGTGGAGATCGTTGTGGTGATTCCGTCGGATCTGGGTGATGCGGAACGGGCCCTCTACCGACGTCTTCAGGAACTGGCGAGCGAATCCGAGCAGGGTGGTTGACGATGGGTGAGACTCCGGTCCGGTTGATCTGACGGTTTTCCCGATGCGCGTCCACGTCCTGCTCTTTGATGCCGGTACGGATAGCGAAGGCATCCACTCGCTTGAAATCGCCGGACGAACCGTGGTTCTGCTGTTTGAGAACCCCGACGATGCCGAGCGTTATGCCGGTCTTCTGGAGGCCCAGGACTTTCCGGTTCCGACGGTGGAGGCCCTCGATCGGGAAGATGTGGATCTGTTCTGCCGTGAGGCCGGCTACGAGGCCCGGCTGATCGAGTCGGGCTTTGTGCCCAGCAATGACGAGGAGCGTCTGTTCATGGCGCCGCCCCAGAGCAACCGCGATGTGAGCAACTGGAAGGACGACGCGGTTTCGAACGAGCCAATTTCGGACGAGGCTGTTTCTGACGGCGGTGTGGCAGAGCAGCAGGCCGCGGAGCCGGCGCGCCAGGGACTGGAGACCGAACCGGAATCGAATCCTGAACTGGATGAGCTGCGTCGGCGCCTGGAGGGTCTGCTCTGAGCCATGGCCGTGTTCGACCCCGATCTGCAGCCCTCCAGCGACCGCGGCCACCTGCTCACCGAGCAGAGCAACCGGCGCAGTTCACGCCTGGATCAGCTCGACACCCTGGCGCTGGTGGAGTTGTTTGCAGACGAGGATCGTCGCCCCCAGGAAGCTGTCGCCGCGGTGGCCCCGGCGCTAGCCCAGGCGGTTGATTCTGTTGCTGAGCGCCTCCGTGCCGGCGGCCGGCTCTTCTACCTGGGTGCTGGCACCTCCGGACGGCTGGGGGTGTTGGATGCCGCGGAATGTCCGCCCACCTTCTGCAGTGATCCCCAACAGGTTCAGGGGGTTCTCGCCGGTGGCTCCGCCGCGTTGCTGCGCAGCTCGGAAGGGCTTGAGGACATTGAGGCCGCCGGACGTACTGATCTCGAGGAGCGGGGCTTCTGCGCCAAGGATTGCCTGGTGGGCATCGCCGCAGGCGGCACCACCCCCTACGTGCGCGGTGGGCTGGCGTTCGCCAAAAGCATCGGAGCCCTCGCCATCGCCATGGCCTGCGTTCCAACGGAGCAGGCGCCCCTGCCCTGCGACATCGACATCCGCCTGCTCACGGGCCCTGAGCTGCTGACGGGATCCACCCGGATGAAGGCTGGAACCGCCACAAAACTGGCCTTGAACACCCTCTCCACCGCCGTGATGGTGAAGCTGGGCAAGGTCTACGGCAACCGCATGGTGGATGTGGCCGCCAGCAACAGCAAGCTGGTGGACCGGTCCTTGCGGATCCTGCGGGATCTTGCCGGTGTGGAGCGGGAGCGGGGGCTGACGCTGCTGGAGGAGGCCGGCGGATCGGTGAAACTCGCCCTGTTGATGGCCGCTGCAGCCTTGTCGGTGGACCAGGCCAAGGCTCTTCTGCAGCAGCACAACCAACAGTTGCGGCCGGCCTTGGCCGCCTGCGGCGCTCAGCTGGCGGAAGCCTGATCGAACGGTCCCCAGTAGGGGGCGGTGAACAGATCAAGGTTGGACCGGGTCTGTTCCGGGACTTGATCTTTGGGGGTGATCAGGGCGTTGGCGAGGGCTGTGTGGGCCGGCGAGGCGGGAGGGTCCTGTTTGAGCCGCTGCATCAATCCACTCAGGATCGGTTCGGTGGCTGAGGCATTGGCCTGAAGGTTGCCGATCACCATCTCCACCGAGACAGCGTCGTGATCCTCATGCCAGCAGTCGAAGTCGGTGACCATGCTCAGGGAGGCATAGGCCAGTTCGGCTTCCCGGGCCAGACGGGCTTCGGTGTGATTGGTCATCCCGATCACCGAACAATCCCAGGAGCGGTAGAGCTTGCTTTCGGCCCGGGTGGAGAAGGCGGGGCCCTCCATGCAGAGATAGGTGCCACCCCGGTGCAGCCGTCGACCCTCCGGCAAACCCTGTTCGGCGGCATCGGCCAACAGGGCACTCAAATTGGGGCAGAAGGGGTCCGCAAGGCTGACGTGGGCCACGCAGCCGTCGCCGAAGAAACTGGCGGGCCGGTCACGGGTGCGGTCGATGAACTGATCGGGCACGACCATGTCGCGCGGCTGCAGATGCTCCTGCAGGGACCCCACCGCCGAGAGCGAGATCAGCCAGCGCACCCCCAGGGAACGCATCGCCCAGATGTTGGCCCGGTAGGGCACTTCACTGGGAAGCAGATGGTGATGGCGGCCGTGGCGGGCCAGGAAGACGGTTTCGACGCCCTCGAGCTCTCCAAGGCGCAGTTGATCGGATGGTGCCCCGAAGGGTGTGTCGACCGTGCGTTCCTCCACCTGCTGCAAGCCGGGGATCGAATAGAGGCCGCTGCCGCCGATCACACCGACGCGGGCTTGGGAGAGGTCGGGCATGGTCGGCGTCTCTTTACACTCCAATTTTGCTCGCGCCACCATGACCAAGGCCTTGATGGACACTGAAGCAGGCCTGATCGAGCTCGAGCTGTTCGAAGCCGATGCCCCGAACACCGTCGCCAACTTCGTGAAGCTGGCCAAGGATGGCTTCTACGACGGTCTGGCCTTTCACCGCGTCATCCCCGGCTTCATGGCCCAGGGGGGATGCCCCAACAGCCGTGAAGGCGCCCGCGGCATGGCCGGTACCGGCGGCCCCGGCTACCAGATCGATTGCGAGATCAACCAGCAGAAGCACCAGGCCGGCACCCTGGCCATGGCCCATGCCGGTCGCAACACCGGCGGCTCGCAGTTCTACATCTGCCATGAGGCCCAGCCTCACCTCGATGGCGTGCACACCGTGTTCGGCCACACCGGCAACATGGATGTGGTGCTGAAGCTGGCCAACGGCTCCAAGATCAACAAAGTGACGATCCAGGAAGGCTGATCAGCTCCGGGTCCAATGCAGCAGTGACGGGCCGTTTTCCAGCAGTTCGTCACTGCCCAGGTTGATCAACTCATTGAGTTGATGTTCCACCCGTTCCAGGGTCTGGGGCGGGTGCAATGCCATCCGCTCCGTGGGAACGCGCATCAGACCCACCCGCTCGGTGGCCGCCAGGGCCGCCAGGCTCTTGAGCAGGGGGGCTGCATCGGCGCCGTCGGGAATCAGTTTCCAGACGAATTGCGGTCGATCCCACAGCGCTAACAAGCGGGGTTCATGCAGGGCCTCAAGGCTGAAGCCATGGCGCTGGGCGATGGCTTCCACTTCCTGGCGAATGGTGGGCCAGCTTTCGGGGCCCACGTTCACCGCCAGGGCCAGCACCACACAGGGACTCTCGGATTCGAACAGATGCCCGAGCTTCTCCCGCTTGGCCGCCAGGTAGTCGGCGTTGTGGGCACCGGGGTCCATCACCAGCGGCACCCGCTCCTCCACCTGCAGGCCATAGCCGCCGAGGCCGGCGATCTTGCGGGGGTTGTTGGTGAGCAACCGCAGCCGGTGGATGCCGAGGTCGGAGAGGATCTGTGCGCCAACGCCGTAGTTGCGCAGATCCGCCGGGAAGCCAAGCCGCTCGTTGGCTTCAACGGTGTCGAGCCCGGCTTCCTGGAGGCTGTAGGCCTTCAATTTGTTGATCAGGCCGATGCCCCGCCCTTCCTGGCGCAGATAAACAACCACTCCCTCGCCCTCCGCTTCGATCTGGCGCAGGGCCGCCTCGAGCTGGGGCCGGCAGTCGCAGCGCAGTGAGCCGAAGGCATCGCCGGTGAGGCATTCGGAATGCATGCGCACCAGCACGGGTTCGCTCAGGGCATTGGGCTCACCCTTGATCAGGGCAACGTGTTCGGAGCCATCCAGTTCGTTGCGGTAGCCCACCGCCTGAAAGCTGCCGAAGCGGCTGGGCATCTGGGCCTGGGCCATGCGGCGAACGAAGCGCTCGTTCTCCAGCCGGTAGCGGATCAGGTCAGCAATGCTGATCAGCTTCAGCCCCCAGCGATCGGCGTAGCTGCGCAGCTCGGGCAAGCGGGCCATCGAGCCATCGCTGTTCTGGATTTCACAGATCACTCCGGAGGGGCTGAGGCCCGCCAGCTGAGCCAGATCCACGGCGGCTTCGGTGTGACCGGCCCGTTTGAGCACGCCGCCGGGGCGGGCGCGCAGGGGAAAGATGTGCCCAGGGCGGCGCAGTTCCGCTGGCCGTGTGGCTGGGTTGAGGGCCACCTGAATCGTGGCGGCGCGGTCTTCGGCGGAGATGCCGGTGGTCACCCCATGTTCGATGCCGGCATCGATGCTCACGGTGAAGGCCGTTTCGTTGGCATCGGTGTTGCGGTCCACCATCAGCGGCAGATCCAGTTCGTCCAGCCTCTGCCCCTCCATGGCCAGACAGATCAGGCCCCGTGCCTCGGTGGCCATGAAGTTGATCGCTTCCGGGGTGGCGAACTGGGCCGCGCAGATCAGATCGCCTTCGTTCTCCCGTTGTTCGTCGTCCACCACGACAACGCATTCCCCATTGCGGATCGCCGCCAGGGCGTCGCTGATGGCATCAAACGCGATCGGTTCGTTCGCGGGGTCAAGGGAACTGGGGTTCAGGAGCCTGGTCGCCGGGAGATGACTTCATTATTGATCTCTGTACGATCGACCGTTGGCTGGTTGGTTCAATGGCAGGCAGGACAACGTCGGCGGTTGAAGCGATGGCAACGGTGAAGGGCGGACGGGTTGCTGTGATCGGCGCCTCCGGCTACGGCGGCCTGCAGACCATCCGTCTGCTCCAGGGCCACCCCGGCCTGTCTGTGAGTTTTCTTGGCGGTGAACGCAGTGCTGGCCAACGCTGGAGCTCCGTCTGCTCCTTCCTGCCCCTGCCGGATGACCCAACGGTGGAATCAGCGGATCCGGATCGGATTGCGGCCTGTTCCGATTTCGCTGTTCTGAGCCTCCCCAACGGCCTGGCCTGTCAGTTGGCACCGCAACTGCTGGAGCGGGGTGTGCGGGTGGTGGACCTCTCCGCCGACTTCCGCTACCGCTCCCTGGAGCAGTGGCTGCAGGTGTACGCCAAGGAGGCCGGCTCCCTCAACCGTCAGGACGCGGAGCTCTGCAGCAGTGCCGTTTACGGCCTGCCGGAATGGAACGGCCCTGCCATCGCTGACGCGAAGCTTGTTGCTGCTCCGGGTTGCTTCCCCACCGCCAGCCTGCTGCCCCTGCTGCCGTTCCTCAAGCAGGGCCTGATCGAGACCAGCGGCATCATCATTGATGCCAAGACGGGCACCTCCGGCGGAGGGCGCGTGCCGAAGGAGGCGATGCTGCTGGCGGAGGCCTCGGAATCCATCGCGCCCTACGGCGTGATCGGCCATCGCCACACCTCTGAGATCGAGCAGATGGCGATGGAGGTGGCTGGCCAGGAGGTGCGGCTTCAGTTCACGCCGCATCTGGTGCCGATGGTGCGCGGACTGCTCTCCACGGTGTATGCACGCCTGCGCGACCCCGGTCTCACCGCCGAGGATTGCACCACGGTTCTGGAGGCGATCTACCGCCACCACCCATGTGTTCAGGTTCTGCCGGTGGGCACCTATCCCGCCACCAAGTGGGCGCGCCACACCAACCGTGCCCTGCTGTCGGTTCAGGTGGACACCCGCACCGGCCAGCTGGTGTTGATGAGTGCCATCGACAACCTGATCAAGGGTCAGGCCGGGCAGGGCGTGCAGTGCCTCAACCTGATGGCGGGCCTCGCTCCGGAGACGGGGCTGCCCCTGCAGTCGTTCTATCCCTGACGCCAGGTGGGCTTCAGCTCAGCCAGTGCCCTGGGCAGGAGCAGGTGTTCCTGCTCCTGAATTCGTTGGGCGAGCCTGGCGTGGTCATCCCCATCGAGAACAGGAACAGCGGCCTGGGCCAGGATCGGACCGGCATCCAGTTCCTCGGTGACGATGTGCACCGTGCAGCCGGTGACCTTCACCCCGGCCTCTAGGGCCTGCCCGATGGCATCCAGGCCACGGAAGCTGGGCAGCAGTGAGGGGTGGATGTTGATCAGGCGATCGGAATAGCCGCTGATCAGCACTTCGGTGACGATCCGCATCCACCCCGCCATCACCACCAGTTCCACCTGGTCGGCGCGGAACAGGCGCACCAGTTCGCCGTCCAGCTCGCGCCGGTCCTTGATCAGGCGATGGTCGAGCACCGACACCGGGATGCCGAGACGCTTCGCCCGCTGCTGGGCACCACAGCCCGGATTGTTCACCACCAGCCGCTGGATCCGCGCGTTGAGATTCCCGGTCTGAATGGCCTGGGCCAGGGCCTCGAAGTTGCTGCCGCTTCCGGATGCCATCACCCCCAGCTGCAGCGGGGCCTGGTCAGCTCGATTGTTGTGGCTAGGGTCTGTCAAAGCGGGGTTCGGTCCATGTCCCATCTCTCCATCCTGCCGACTGTCTTCACCGACCTCGAGCGTCTGGTTCAGGCCCTTTGTGATGAGGGCTTCACGGTGGAGCGATCGACCGAATTGCAGGGTTTCGCGGACGACTCCCATGCCGTGGATGTGCTCGCGTTTCAGGGCTCAGCCATGCCCCTGGGCTGGACCCAGCGGGAGGACGGAACAATCGTGATGCATGGCGACATCCAACGCATCAGCCGCCAGCCCGGGCTTGAACAGCGCTTGCAACGGGTGACGCGCCGCTACGCCCTGCTCCACGCCATGGACGAAGTGCGCCTTGGTGGCATGGGTTCCGCTGAGCTGATCCTGCAGACCAACTGACGTGTTCGAACCGGTTCAGATCCGGCTCGATCTGAGCCATCCCGAAACACAGACCATCGCGGTGTCCATCGAGTGGACACCGCAGACCCAACGCCAGACCTTCCAACTGCCGGTGTGGACACCGGGGTCGTACACGGTTCGTGATCACGCCCAGCACCTGCACAGCCTGCAGCTGCTGGCCAATGGTGAGGAGCTTCCGGTGCGTCGGATGGCGCCGCACCAGTGGCTCTGTGATCTGCCGGACCTGAGCCCGCTCACGCTCAACTATCAGCTTGAAGCCCGGGATCTCACCGTCCGCACCGGGTTGCTGGATCCTGATTTCGCATCGCTCTGCCTCGCTGCTGTGGCGATGGACATCGACGGCTGCCGCTGGTCACCACACCACGTTGCCGTCACGGCTCCGGAGCACTGGAGTGTGCATCTGCCGCTGGAGCCCAGCGCTGAGGGCTGGGTTGCTGCCGATTTCGATGCCCTCGTGGACAGCCCGCTGCATGCGGGGCCTTTTCAGGCAGAACCCTTCATGGTGGAGGGCAAGACCCATGAGCTGTTGCTGATCGGAACGCCACCGATGGGTTGGCCGCCGAACTTCATCAGCGACATCGAAAAGGTGTGCAGTGCCACCTGTCGCTTGCTGGGAACCCCTCCCCCGGCGGGGGACCGCTACCAGCTTGTGCTGCAACTGCTTGATCAGGGTTACGGCGGCCTCGAACACGACCACAGTGCTGTGCTGCAGTTCAGCTGGTCGGCTCTGGCCAAGCCCAAGGGGTACCGGCAGCTGTTGCAGCTGATCGGCCATGAATACCTGCACCAGTGGAATGTGCGGCGGCTGCGGCCCGTTGAGCTTCGCCCCTATGACTACGGGCAGGCGGTGATCACCGAAGGCCTCTGGTTTGCCGAGGGAATCACCAGCTACTTCGACCTCAGCCTGCCCCTGTTGGCGGGCTGTTCGGATCGAACGACCCTGCTCAAGGATCTGGGGGAGGAGCTGTCCAGCGTGCTGATGTCACCCGGTTGCGCGATCCAGTCGTTGGCGGCCAGTGCCCGTGAGGCGTGGATCAAGCTGTACAAAGCGACGCCAGCCTCACGGGACAGCCAGATCAGCTACTACCGCCTCGGTGCGGCGGTGGCCTTCTGCCTCGACGTGCGCCTGCGGCAGCGCGGCCACTCCATGGCCGCGATCCTGCGGGAGTTGTGGCAGGGCCCCGGCCGTCAGGCCCGTGGCTACAGCCGTGATCACATCAAGGCGGCAGTGGCTCGATGGGATCGCGATCTTGCCTCGGATCTGGATCAATGGCTGGACCAGCCCGAGGCCGTTCCCCTGCTTGATTGCGTGAAGGCTCTGGGGCTGCGCATGGACCCTGTGCCGCTCAAGCATCCCGATCATGGACTCACCCTCAAGGATGCTGAGGGCGCCGCTTTGATTCAGCGGGTGCGGCGTGACAGTCCCGGACAACAGGCAGGGCTTGTGGTGGGTGATGAGCTGTTGGCGATCAATGGCTACCGGGTGCGTCGCAGCAGTGACCTCGCAGTTCTGCTTGAGAAGCAGGAGTGTGTGCGCGTCACCTATTCACGACGCAGCCTGCTCAAGGAGACCCAGCTCTTCCCTGATGCGGGTGTGGACCATTGGACGTTGGATTGGGATCCTGGGTGCACAACGGAACAACGGCAGTTGCGGGATCGATGGTTCGAGATCGTTTAAGCCGTTTCTGCACCGGTGTGTGGAACCGCGTTGAGCAGCACCGTCCGCTCGCCATCAGCGTTGCTGCAGCGGGGACGTTGGCTCTGGGGCTGACCAGCTGGTCGTTGATGGAGCAAGCGAAGCTCTCTTCTGTGGGGATGGAGCGTGGTCGCCAACGGGAGGACAACCCCTCCGCTTCAGTGCCGTTACCACCGAAGTCGCGCTCCTGGCGATCGCCCCTGGCCCGGCAGTGTTCGGGTGTGGACAGGGCGTTGCGGTCGCGTTTGAACCAGCTCGATGCCCGTTCGGGTTCCTGGCGGACGTTCGTGAAGATCGATGCCACCAATTTTGGCGAGCGTTACGACAAGGACGCCTACGGCCGTGTGATCGACGCCACGCCGAGGGTGGTGGTGCTGCACGAAACCGTCTACTCCTTGAGCTCCGCTCTGAACACCTTCATGACGCCCCATCCCCGCGATGAAGATCAGGTGAGTTATCACACCCTGGTGGGCCAGGACGGACGCGTTCTGGATCTGGTGGATCCCTTGAGCCGGGCCTATGGCGCAGGTTTTTCAGCCTTTCTGGGGGAGTGGGCGATCACCAACAGGAAGCTCAAGGGTTCCATCAACAACTTTGCTCTGCATCTGAGCTTGGAGACACCACCATCAGGCGCGAATGCCAACCGTTCCCACGTTGGCTACACCTCCAAGCAATACGACGCGCTGGCCCTGGTGTTGTCGGGTTGGATCCGCTCCTTCAATCTGCCGCCAGCGGCGATCACCACCCATCGCCATGTGGATCTGGGCGGAGAACGGGATGATCCCCGCAGTTTTGACTGGTCGAAACTTCAGACGCGGCTGGCGGCCCTCGGTGACCTCTGCGTGAGTTGATGCGTCGTTAGCGTTCGCATTCCTGTGTATTGCATCGGTGAAAACGCTCCCCAGCGAGGATCTTGATCGCATTATCGAAATGGCCTGGGAAGACCGAACGCCCTTCGAGGCGATCGAGTTTCAATTCGGACTCTCCGAGCCGCAGGTGATCGCAGTGATGCGGCAAGAGATGAAAGCGTCATCGTTCAAGCTCTGGCGCAAGCGGGTCAGCGGCCGCAAAACCAAACACGCCGCCACCAGCCGCTCCGATCGATTCCGGGCGAGCTGCCACAAGTGAATGGAGCCCGATTCGGTTCAGCGCAGGACGCCCCGCAGGATCCCTTCAACAAGACCAGCCGGATTCATTCTCCGGGGGAAAGTCTGGGGTGCGTTGCGGTAGCCCGGGCCTGAGATCAGGCCTGCAGCCACCTGCCCCATCACGCCTGCATAAGGGTCAATGTCATCGGAACGCCGGACCGGAGTGGTGAAGGCCCTGACGCAGCCATAGAAATC
>OAPD01000060.1_pt1 | contig 12617 bp, 11 predicted proteins | sample 1516291 | NCBI WGS metagenome assembly OAPD01 (sample SAMEA3275590, study PRJEB22092) | marine metagenome | biome: marine biome; feature: surface water; material: 00002010 | collected 2014-06-21T10:43:00+00 | depth 1 m
AGGCAGTCCTAAATAATACGATAGGAGTTGCAAGTCCTAGAGCACAAGGGCAGGCCATCAAGTCAGACTGACGTGGTGACGCGCGCGGCGCTGTCCCAAACCGTTCAAGGTCATAGCGCGCCATGGCAGAGTGCATCATTTCAACCGCGCAACAGGCCAACCCAAATGTCATCCAGTGCAGCGACCCTGTGCGCGCCCAATTGATGATATCCTCGGTTGAGGTTAGCAAGAACCCTTTGTCTTGCAATTCGCGGTTCAGCTCTTGAACAGCAACGTCGCGGTCATAACCCGCTGTATTTGCTCCGGTCATCACTCCCATTCCAAGGCTCCTTTTTTCCACTCATAGGCAAAGCCGATGGTCAAAACTCCCAAGAACACCATCATTGACCAAAATCCAACCATGCTGATGTCCTTAAACGCGACGGCCCAAGGGAACAAAAAGGCGATTTCCAAATCAAAGATGATGAACAAAATCGACACCAGATAAAAACGGACATCAAATTTCATCCGCGCATCATCAAATGCGTTAAAGCCACATTCATAGGCCGATACTTTTTCTGGATCAGGATTACGAACGGCGATCACAGCGGCGGCAAGGATCAAAACAAGTCCTAGTCCAATCGCAATGGCCAAAAATACAAGGATAGGGAGGTATTCCCGCAGCATCTCTTCCACAGATTGCTCCTTTCGCGTGCTACAATCGAAGACGATTGCAAATCATGTTGGCTTGCGCGTGGTTTACTCCTGCCGCTGCATGGGGTCAACAGATACGCAAAACATTCATTTTCGTGAATAGGTTTTTGGCTCTCACATGGAATAATAGCGGCAAAACCCCATGTTATTAAAGTCTGCAGTCATTATTTTATTCACGCCCCAATCGCGAAGCCCAGATTGCACGACATCTTGTCACAAAGAAAAATGCAAAAAATTCGATTTTTGGTTTCCGAAAGTGCCCTTATTCTGCCTCTTGCGAAGCAAATTGAATCAATAAATCGCCCGCCTGAACCTGCTGTTCGGGAATGCACAGCACCTCGTCGATGACACAATCGCGTGGCGCACGCAGGATGTGTTCCATCTTCATCGCTTCCAACATCAACAATGCATCGCCCTCCTGCACCTTATCGCCAGCGGCAACCGCAACCTGTTTAACCAATCCGGGCATCGGGGATTGAATACCAGTTTGGGATGCCCCTGCATCGCTTTTGCGATCCAGCGGATCAATCATTTGAAAATGATAGGGCGTTGAACAAAAACAACTGACCTGCCCGCCAATTTTGCGCGCCAATGGAAGCGGGACACCATCGAGTTCAAAGCCAACGCAGGTCGGGACAAGCGTATACATCTGTCCTGCGTATTCAATTTGGATCTGATCCGCACGATAGCTGATCCGTGCCTGATAGGTCTGATCCGCGCGTTTCATGGACACTGTCTGGGCAATAGGGCCCCATTGGGAAAATCCCGCAAAGGGAACATCGATAGGATCATACGTGGCCATAAAGGCCGACAACAAAACCGCGATTGGCGGTTCATCAGGTCCGATCAATGCCGCTATGTCCCGTTCAATCAATCCCGTATCAACACGACCATGTGCAAAATCATCGTGTCGACAAAGCGCGGTCAAAAACCCGATATTCGTCGTCACACCCACGATTTCAGTCTGCGCCAAGGCGTGGTGCAATTTATTCAACGCCTCATCCCGTGTTTTGCCATGTGTAATAACCTTGGCAATCATCGGATCATAAAAAGGGGAAATATCGTCCAACGGACGAACGCCCGTGTCATTTCGTGCCGCGTTGGAAAAGGCCAAGTGATCAATATGACCCGTTGCGGGTAGGAACCCCGCAGGCACATCCTCGGCATAAAGACGCGCTTCGAACGCGTGACCGTTGATGTTTAGGTCCTCTTGACGTGCGGGTAGTGAAGCACCCGCCGCCACACGCAGTTGCCATTCAACCAGATCAACGCCCGTAATCGCCTCGCTCACAGGGTGTTCAACCTGTAGACGGGTGTTCATTTCCATGAACCAAAACCCATCCGTGCGCAGGCCATTGGATCCATCCACGATGAATTCAACTGTCCCTGCCCCCTTATATCCAATCGCTTTGGCCGCCTGAACGGCCGCCTGCCCCATTGCGGCACGCACGTCGTGCGACATGCCAGGGGCTGGAGCCTCTTCGATCACTTTTTGATGGCGACGTTGCAGCGAACAATCGCGTTCAAACAGGTGGAGTGCATCGCTGCCATCGCCAAACACCTGCACTTCGATATGACGGGGGGATAGGATGTATTTTTCGATCAAAACATCTGCATTGCCAAAAGCGGATTGCGCCTCAGCCCGCGCAGAGGCGAGCGCCTGATCAAAGTCGCGAGGATCATCAACGCGGCGCATCCCCTTGCCCCCGCCCCCTGCGACAGCCTTAATCAACACGGGATAGCCGATATCAGAGGCCGCAGCACGCAGATGTTCATCCCCCTGATCCGAACCGTGATACCCGGGAACAACAGGGACACCCGCCTGTTCCATCAATGCCTTGGCCGCATCCTTCAAGCCCATTGCGCGGATCGCATCACTGGATGGTCCGATAAAGGTCAGTCCAGCCGCCTCGACCGCCTCAACAAAATCTGGATTTTCTGAAAGGAAGCCGTACCCAGGGTGGATCGCCTCGGCGCCCCGATCAAGGGCGGCCTGAATAATCACATCGCCACGCAGATAACTTTCGCTGGGTTGCGCGCCCCCAATATGCACCGCCTCATCCGCGCAGGCGACATGCAGGGCATTCGCATCCGCATCCGAATAAACAGCAACGGTCAGAACACCCATATCCTTCGCCGTGCGCGCAATCCGACAGGCGATTTCCCCACGATTGGCAATCAGAATTTTTTTAAACACGCGTGTCTCCTCCTGAATAGCACGCAACCATGCGCGTCGTTAGCCCATCTGCATTCAGCTCCATCGTATCAACAACCTGAATTCCGTTTTCACGTGCATAAACCATCGACATAGATTGCACGCCAACGTGAACGGATTTCAGTGTGAACTGTAGATCAGGATTTCCCATGCCAACGGCGAAATAATCCCGCAGCGCCGATTTTCCGTGCACCCATGCGTCTGAATTATTCAAGCGGCGTCGGACCAAAGGAGAACACACAGACACGTCATCTGCATAATGCGTCATCACGGCATCCAAATCGCAATTATTCCAAGCATCGACCCAATTTTGAGCCTTAATTTGGGCGGTGTTTTGTGTCAGTTGCATGATATCCACCTACATTCTAAAGACGCCGAATTTCGTATCCTCAATCGGTGCGTGCAGCGCGGCATGTAGAGATTGATAGAGGACTTGGCGCGATTGGCGCGGATCAATGATCCCATCATCCCATAACCGTGCCGATGCATAGAGCGGGTGGCTCTGCTGTTCGAACATGTCAATCGTGGGCTGTTTGAATGCGGCTTCTTCCTCGGCGCTCCAGGTGCCGCCCGCGCGTTCAATGCCGTCGCGTTTTACGGTGGCCAGAACGCCCGCCGCCTGCGCACCGCCCATCACAGAAATGCGACTGTTGGGCCAAGTCCATAAAAACCGTGGTTGATAGGCGCGGCCCGCCATTCCATAATTACCTGCCCCAAAACTGCCCCCCACCAACATCGTGATTTTAGGAACAGATGTCGTGGCAACCGCCGTCACCATTTTTGCCCCGTGTCGCGCGATCCCTTCGTTTTCATATTTTTGCCCAACCATAAAGCCCGTGATATTTTGCAAAAAGACCAGCGGGATTTTGCGTTGTGAACACAGTTCAACAAAATGCGCGCCTTTTTGTGCCGCCTCGGAAAACAGAACGCCGTTATTGGCAATAATCCCAACAGGACAACCCATGAGATGGGCAAACCCAGTGACCAATGTTTCACCAAAGCGCGCCTTAAATTCATCAAAGCGCGATCCATCAACCAGTCGGGCAATCACTTCACGAATATCATAGGGTTGGCGCAAATCGTTTGGCACCACACCCAACAATTCGGCGGGATCATAGGCGGGATCTTCTGGGGTGGCCCAGTTGTGTGTGTCAAGTGCGGGACGATTAAGGTTTGACACCGCCTGTCGCGCCAGTGCGATTGCATGGGCATCGTCCTCGGCCAGATAATCCGCAACGCCAGACAGACGTGTGTGCACATCCCCCCCACCCAATTCTTCGGCGCTTACAACTTCGCCTGTGGCGGCTTTGACCAAGGGGGGACCAGCCAAGAAAATTGTTCCCTGTTCTTTCACGATGATGGTGACATCTGACATCGCAGGGACATAGGCACCACCTGCGGTGCACGACCCCATTACAATGGCAACTTGCGGTATGCCCTTGGCGCTCATCCGTGCTTGATTATAAAAAATACGGCCGAAATGATCACGGTCTGGGAACACCTCATCTTGATTGGGCAGATTGGCCCCACCGCTGTCCACCATGTAGATACACGGCAGATTGCATTCCTCGGCGATTTCCTGGGCGCGAAGGTGTTTTTTGACGGACATGGGATAATAGGTGCCGCCCTTTACCGTTGCGTCATTGCACAGGATCATGCAGGTCACGCCCGAAACTGTCCCAATGCCCGCAATCATGCCCGCAGAAGGGGCCGCCCCATCGTAAAGGCCATGCGCAGCCGTGGCCCCAACCTCAAGAAATGCGGATCCGTGATCCAACAGGTTCGCCACCCGATCACGGGGCAACATTTTGCCGCGCGCCACATGGCGGTCGCGTGATTTCGCGCCACCCCCCAATTGCGCAAGCTCTGCGGCGGCACGCACCTCTTCTAGGGCCGCTAAATTGGCATCCTGATTTTGACGAAAACTTTCTGAGGCCGAAGATATATTGGATTTCAACTTCATTGTTCGGCTCCTTCATTTTCTGCACACGCACGGGCACGCAATTCTTTGCGGATAACTTTTCCTGTGACGGTCATGGGCAATTCATCCAAAAAACTAATTTCGCGGGGATAGGCGTGTTTTGCCAAACGCTCTTTCACATATATTTTTAACGCATTACGCAATTCATCCGATGCCCTGAATTCAGGCTTCAAAACCACAAAGGCTTTCACAATTTCGGTACGCATCGGATCGGGTTTACCAACAACCCCAACGGTTGCCACAGCATGATGGGTGAGCAGACAATCCTCAATCTCAGCAGGGCCGATGCGATATCCAGCCGAGGTGATCACATCATCATCCCGTCCGACAAAGCGGATATACCCCTGATCGACAATGCCACGATCACCCGTCAGCATCCAATCCCCACGGAATTTTTCCTGCGTCGCGGTGGGATTATTCCAATATTCAATCATCATGCTGACGGCCCCGCGGCGGATGGCGATATCGCCCTCTGCCTCCGTGGAGGAACCCGCATCGTCAATCACACGCACATCAAACCCAGGCACAGGTTTCCCAATTGCCCCGTTTTTAACAGGAAAGGCCGCCTGACAACTGGATACCACCATGTTGCATTCGGTTTGTCCGTAAAATTCGTTGATCGTAACACCCAGCGCATCGCGCGCCCATTCCAACATTTCTGCACCCAGCGGTTCACCCCCGCTGGCAACCGAACGCAGGCCCGCTATGTTGCAATCCGCCGCCTTAATCATGCGCAGCGCAGTTGGCGGAAAAAAGACGTTTTTTACGCCTAACGCTTCTATTATCTCTTTCGCCGCATCAGGTGTGAATTTCGCCAATCGCGCCGCCACCACTGGCACGCCCAGCGCAAGACCCGGCATCAGCACGTCAAACAACCCGCCGATCCAGGCCCAATCCGCGGGTGTCCAAATCACATCGCCATTTTGGCCCAGAAAATCATGGCTCACTTCAACCCCAGGCAGGTGTCCCATCAAAACGCGGTGCGCGTGTAGCGCACCCTTTGATTTGCCCGTGGTGCCAGAGGTGTAGATCAATACGGCGGGTGTTTCCGAGGTAGTATTGACACACTCATATGATTGATCGGTTAAAACGAGGTCCTCTGGCAGGACCTGCGTCACATTCAGTGCATTCAACCCCGAATGCCCCTCTTCATCCACGATCACGCATTTCGCCCCCGCATCTAATAGGCGCGATGACAAGGCTTCGGGGCCAAACAGTTTGAACAGCGGGATCGAAATGGCCCCCAATTTCCAAATCGCGATATGCGCGGCGGCGGTCCAAAGGTCCTGACTGCGCAGCACACCGATCCGGTCCCCTTGAGCGACCCCGATGCGTTTCAGATGATGCGCCAGCGTATTCGCAGCGCGCGACAACTCGGCATAAGAATGACGTTTGATATTTCCCAAATCGGTTGCATCAATAATGGCGATTTTATGCGGATCACATTCGCACCAAGTATCACAGACCTGCTTCGCCATGTTTAAATGCTGCGGCACATCCCAGCGAAAATCAGCGTAGGCCCGATCATAGTCCTGAAAAGGATCAATCATGTATCACCCATTCTGCGCGTCCACCAATCAACTGCCCCCAATGCCCCGCACGATAGGACACGGTTCCCCCATCAGGATGCACGCATTTCACAACGATGCGTTCCCAAAATGTTTGACCAACTTCGCCATGACAAGCACTGCTATCGGTGACGTGATTATTTGCGGCCATTTCCGATAGGAATTCCCCAACATAGTGGTCAATGATGTCTGTCTCACTCGTTGTGGTGACCTTGTACCCAAGACGCAGACCAACAAAGATAAGAAAGACCGCCAAGGCAATGACGCCAGCCCATGCGGGGGAAACAGACATCTTAGCGCTGCAATCCCATCAATTCGCGGCCAATCAACATGCGGCGAATTTCCGATGTTCCTGCACCAATTTCCATCAATTTGGCATCACGGAAAATACGGCTAACGGCACTGTCGGATAGGAACCCCGCACCGCCCATGGCCTGCACCGCCTGATGGGACACTTTCATCGCCTCTTCTGAGGCATAAAGCACGCAGGCCGCCGCGTCCTGACGGGTAACTTGCCCGCGATCACAGGCTTTGGCAACCTCATATACATAGGCGCGGGATGTGTTCATCGCCGTGTACATGTCGGCGATTTTACCCTGCATCAGTTGGAAATCCCCAATGCTTTGACCAAACTGTTTGCGCTCTACCATATAGGGCATGACCTCATCCAAGCAGGCGGCCATGATCCCTGTACCAATCCCTGACAGAACCACACGTTCGTAATCCAAACCCGACATCAATACGCGTGCGCCCTTGCCCTCTTCCCCCAATACGTTTTCAAAGGGCACTTCCACGTTTTCAAACACCAATTCAGCGGTGTTCGATCCGCGCATGCCCAGTTTGTCAAAATGGCGCGAGGTTGAAAAACCTGTCATTTCCTTTTCCACGATAAAGGCGGTGATCCCCTTGGACCCTGCATCGGGATCGGTTTTGGCATAAACCACCAATGTATCTGCATCAGGTCCATTGGTGATCCAATATTTGTTCCCGTTCAAAACATAATATCCGTTGCGTTTTTCCGCACGCAGCTTCATCGACACAACGTCTGATCCAGCAGAGGGTTCGGACATCGCCAATGCGCCAACATGTTCGCCCGAAATCAATTTGGGCAGGTAGTGTTGTTTTTGTTCTTCTGTCCCGTTCAATTTGATCTGGTTCACACATAGGTTAGAATGCGCGCCATAAGACAGGCTGACAGATGCACTGGCGCGGGCGATTTCCTCAACCACGATGGTGTGTGCCAGATAGGACATATTTGCCCCGCCATAGGCTTCGTCCACCGTCACGCCCAGCAGGCCCAAATCCCCCATTTCACGCCAAAGTTCGTTTGGAAATTCATTGGTACGATCAATCTCGGCGGCCATGGGTTTCACCCGTTCCTGTGCCCAGCGATGCACAGTTTCCTGCAAGGCATGAACATCTTCACCCAGATCGAACGTCATTGAATGTAAAAACATGTGGGACTTCCCATTTTATTGAACACTTGTTCATTATTGTTAAAGATGTGCTGAAATGGGTCAAGTCCCTTTCAAAGAACGTACCGTCATATTGGCATACACATACGGGAAAGCGGATGCTACAAAGGGGGATAGGAAGGAGCCAAGATGAACAAAACAATGAACATTGCGCTGATCAGTATCGCAATTGGCATCTTGGTTTTTGGGCTGAAATATTGGGCCTATTGGATCACGGGGTCTGTGGCCCTGTTTTCCGATGCGCTGGAAAGCACAGTGAACGTTGCAACCGCTTTGGTTGCCTTTATCGCAATTCGGGTTGCCGCAATCCCAGAGGATGAGAACCACCCATATGGCCATCACAAAGCCGAGTTGATGAGCGCGACATTAGAAGGCGCACTGATTATTATCGCGGCCTTTGTGATTTTGTGGCAGGCCTATTTGGCCCTGCTAACCCCCCGCCCCCTGACAGAGGTGCACGAGGGGTTGGCGATCAACCTAATCGCGGGCGTCATCAATGGCCTATGGTGTTATTATTTGCTGCGTGAGGGGCGCAAATTGCATTCCCCCGCGCTAGTGGCAGATGGCAAACACCTGTTGACGGATGTCTATTCATCGCTTGGGGTGATTGCCGGAATCGCGCTGGCGGCGTGGTTGGGAATTTGGTGGCTCGATGGGGTATTGGCGATATTGGTTGCGGCCAATATCCTTTGGTCAGGATATCATGTTGTTCAATCCTCGCTCAGCGGATTGATGGATGAGGCGTTAAGCGAAGCAGATCAAGCCACCATCAAATCGATCATCGCTGAACACGGTGCAGGCGCAGTTCAGGCGCATGATCTGCGCACACGGCAAGCGGGTCAGGCCAAGTTCATTGATTTTCACCTTGTCGTGCCAAGCGACATGACCGTTTTCGACGCACATGAATTATGCGACCGGATTGAAGCGGCATTGAAAATTGAATTCGCACATATGCAAATCCATATCCACCTAGAGCCCGAGCACAAAGCCCATAAAAAGGCGATTGAAATTGATGCGACCCCCGATCACTCGGGCGATTGATGCACCTGTGAGACCACGTCACGAATGATGCGTGCGATCAATTTGCAATCCTCTACAGAAAACGTCAGCGGCAAACGCATGTCCATAATCGCCCCCAAAATACGATCACTTTGTGGCAGAGATTGTGGGCTGGCATACCGCCAACTGTCATAACGGGATGTGAACCCCTGCGGCTCTGTTGCACCGAACCATTTCAATTCGACCCCGCGATCAAAACAGGCTTTCAACACGCGCTCGACCTTGGCAGCGCTCCAATCCAGTAACAGGAACTGGATTGAGGAACCGACGTAAAATTCGTCCTCTGGACGTTCGACCATTGTCAATCCGGGTGTACCGCGCAAACCCCGTTCAACGGCAACATACCGTTCGTTCCAACGGGCAATTTGCTGATCCAGTGTTTTCAGCTGCGGACGCAAGATCGCCGCACGCAGATGATCCATCCGCCCCGAAACGTTGGGTGTTTCATAGCGAATGGTTTCGAAATGCTCAGGATCAGGCGCAGCGGGGTGTTTTGCGTATAACATGTAGGATCCCGACAGCATCACCGCACGTGCAGCGACATCGGGATCATCTGTCACCAACAATCCACCCTCGCCCGAGTTCATGTGTTTGTAGGTCTGCGTTGAATAACATCCAATCACACCATCACAACCCGATGGGCGGCCTTTCCATTTGGCACCCATCGTGTGCGCACAATCTTCGATTACTTTGATCCCATGCGCATCACAAATCGCCAACAACGCATCCATATCGCACAGATGTCCCCGCATATGGCTTAGCATCAGAACATTGGCCTGCTCCGCCTTGGCACGCAAATCGTCTAGGTCGATTGTCAAGTTTTCGGTCACATCCACAAACACAGGGTCGGCCCCAACCGCAGCGATGGCCCCTGGGACAGGCGCCAGCGTAAAGGCGTTTGTTAAAACGCGATCTCCATGCCCAATCCCCAACGCCCGAAGCGCCGTTGCCATGGCATACCCACCCGATGCCACCGCGAGGCAATAGCGCGCGCCGACATAGCGCGCGAATTCCAATTCCAATTCGCCCACTTCACCAACTTCATCAGGCAACACATTATAACGGTGTAGACGCCCTGATTGCATCACGCGCATGGCCGCATCAATGGCCTCCGCACTTAGCGGTTCTTGTTGGGTAAAGTTTCCATCAAATCTTTCGCTCATGTCGCATACCTAGGTCATGCTTTTCGCTGATCTAATCCAATGCGCGACATTTGTGCAATTAAAAGGTCGCAATTTCATGGGAATATGCAAATCTATTTCGGAAAGCTGCAGTGGAAAGGACCCCACATGACCCCGATTGAGCTGATCCACACATTGAACCTGAACGACATTCCCGATGCGGTGAAGGAACAGGCAAAGCTGTCCATCCTCGATCTGATTGGGATTGGTGCAGGTGGGGCAGGCACGCGATTGTCAGCGATCATTCGCGCACATGCGGCACAGGAATTTGGCGGAACGATCCCCATGCTATTTGATGGCCGCACCGCCAGTGCGCAGGGGGCCGCATTGGCCGCGGGCATGACGATTGATAGCCTTGATGGACATGACGTGTTTACTATGGCCAAGGGTCATATTGGTGCGCCCCTGTTCCCCGCAATCCTTGCACTGGGATATGAACAACAGATTTCAGGGCGTGAGGTTTTGTTGGCAACCATTCTTGGGTATGAATTTGGCGCCCGCGCTGCCATGGCACAACACGCAACTGCCCCAGATTATCACACATCGGGCAGTTGGGGCGCCGTGACGGCGGCGGCGGCTGGGGCCTATATCCTGCAACTAAGCACGGATCAAACGCGCCACGCCCTTGGGATTGCCGAATATCACGGACCGCGCAGCCAGATGATGCGCTGCATTGATCACCCCACCATGCTCAAGGACGGCGCAGGATGGGGATCAATGGCGGGCGTTTCGGCGGCAAAATTGGCCCAGGCTGGATTCACGGGCGCCCCTGCCCTGATCGTGGAAGAAGCGCCAGAGTTTTGGCAAGATCTGGGCGAACGGTGGTATATGTTGGAACAATACTACAAACCCTATCCCGTCTGTCGCTGGGCGCAGGCCCCGATTGAGGCCGCGTTGGATTTGCAACGCACGCATGGCTTTACCCATACCGATGTCACTGGCTTGGAAATCGAAACATTTCATGAGGCGATCCGCCTTGCGACCAGCGCACCTGACACCACCGAACAGGCGCAATATTCCACATCCTACCCTGTGGCTGTTGCGCTGGTGCATGGGGATGTGACGCCCGACGCAATCGGGGAGGATGCATTGGCGGACCCTGATGTCATGCGCCTGTCACAGATGTTGGTGATGCGGGAACAGGACCATGCCAATGCCCATTTTCCCACCCGCCGGTATGCACGTGCAAAAATCACACTGCGCGATGGATCGGTGTTGGAAAGCGATTGGATGGAACCAAAATGGGATCACCGCAATCCCGCCAAAGCGGGCGAGCTGACCGATAAATTCCGCGCCTTGGCCCATCCCGTGCTCGGCCCCGACCGCGCAACCCGCATCGAAACCGCAGTGAACGGGTTAGAGCATATCGAGCTCAGCGAATTGACAAACCAACTGCTGAAACCCACGGACCAACACTGAGGCTGACCATTAAATCTACCTCCGAATGTTTCAAACAATATGTATCATCTTCCCAAGTCATGCCTATAAAATGTCCCAAAGTCGAAATCGTGTTTTGGCATTTATATTCAGATCAACGATTAAGCACGCGACCGTGGGCGGTTAACAGGGCTGAGGCAACGAAGCCCCCGCCCGATCAGACGGGCGTGGGCTGGGTCACGCGCGATTAGTCTTCGCTGTGCTAAGACCGCGCATGATCAAAAAGAAAAACCAAACTGTTAATTTGATAACTTGGCATTCCCTGTCACTAGGAGCGGGATGTTTGCGCTATTTAAGGAGGCGCTTTTCGCACTGTTGATTTGTGAGAAACTTTATTAAGCAAATTGTTTGCGGGTAAACTAACGAAAATTGCTACTTGAGAGCTAAATATATAACTGACACCATTCCAATTAAAACTGGCATAACGCCCCAACGACGCATAGAAAGGTCACCCAAAAAATAACAACCGCCTACATACAAAAACGTTGCAATAGAACATGCGATCCTAGATTCAACTCCCGCGAGGACGCATACTACTGGGGTCAAAATCAAGATCAATGCTAGTGTGGTTTGTTTGCTCATTTTGGTCACATTAAATATCTCAAAATTGGGGTTAAATTGTCGTTATTATTGGTTTCTAAAATCAGCTCTAGCCACTGGTTTGACACCGTGGACGTGGTTTCTGCATCGGTTTGAGAAATACATTAATCCTCAGGCGGACACAACATCCTTTAGCACACCCTAAGGCAGCAGTTTTTCCACCAAATCAGGCAGGTCGGCGAAGTGGGACAGGATCGCATCGGGGTTCAGGGCGTTCACATCCTCATCCCCTGGGCCGAAATCGACAAGGATGCTAGGCACGCCTGTGGCGCGGGCGGTGCTGTGGTCGGTCAGCGTATCGCCGATCATGCAGGAACGTGACACATCCCCTCCTGCCCGTTTGACCGCCTCAAAAAATGGGGCAGGATCGGGTTTGCGCACGGGCAGCGTATCGGCCCCGATCAGCGC
>OAPD01000061.1_pt1 | contig 12589 bp, 11 predicted proteins | sample 1516291 | NCBI WGS metagenome assembly OAPD01 (sample SAMEA3275590, study PRJEB22092) | marine metagenome | biome: marine biome; feature: surface water; material: 00002010 | collected 2014-06-21T10:43:00+00 | depth 1 m
CTATTTAATTTTTCTTCTTGATTCTAGAACAGCAAGTACTTCTCTCCACTCAACCCCTTTATGCATAAGGGCTACTTGCAGATGATAAATTAAATCAGCAGCTTCATTTGAGATTGAATTTTTATCATTATCTTTGCAAGCCATTATAAATTCTGCAGATTCCTCTCCTATTTTTTTCAAAATAGTATTACTACCTTTTGTTAATAAATGATTTGTGTAACTTTTTTCTGATGGATTTATTGATCTTTCGTTAATTGTATTGAATAATTCAGAGCAAATATTTGAGAAGGGAGTTGTTTTTTTCTCTTTTTTATCACTTTGATTAATTTTGATTTCGTTGAAAAAACAACTTTTTTCCCCAGTGTGACATGCTCCTGAACCATTTTGTTCAATCAAAAGGATTAGTGCATCATTATCGCAGTCGAATCTTATCTCCTTAAGTATTTGGGTACTTCCACTTGTAGCTCCTTTTCTCCAAATTTCGGATCTTGATCTACTCCAATAATGAACGTTTTTGGTTTCAAGTGTCATTGTCAAAGATTCTTTGTTCATCCAAGCAAGCATAAGAATTGATCCGTCAAGCCAATCTTGTGCTATTGCAGGGATTAATCCATAATTATCAAAGCGTAGATCCTCTATCGAAAAATTAGTTGAATAAGTCATTATGTTCGTTATGTTAAATCCTACTCAATGTGTTTTATTAAAAATTATCCTAACAGTTAATTGATGTATATTCATTCTCTGAAATTTTCATGCAGCAAAAGTTACGAGGATTTTCCCTGTTCACATAGGCAATGGCGCCATGAAGGCCACTGCAGATTTGTGCATGGATATTCAAGATCATTCACCTTTTGGTTCACTGCAAAAAAATTAGACCTAAATGGTTTTGTTGTCGATTTTTCAAGTCTAAAGCCCCTAGAAAATAGACTAAAGGAGCAATTTGACCATACTTTTCTAATAAATAAAGATGACCCTTTGCTGAATTACTGGGAAAAATTACATGACTTAGATGCTTTAGATCTGAGAATTATGGATAATGTGGGAATGGAGTTCACCTCTGAATTAATTTGGAGATGGGCTAATGAATACTTACAGGATAAGGATAAGGGCAGAACATGTTGTTGGAAAACAGAATCAAAAGAAAATAAATCGAATAAAGCAAGTTATGAGGAAATTCCTGATTGGTTCAAATCTTAGATTAAAGTTGTTAATTTTAAAGTCATATAGGATTCTTTAATTAGATATTTAATCAACATTTATCTCTCCATTAATCAGATAAATATTAATCTCGTCTTTATTAAGGTAATGATTATTCAATATATTATTTGAAATTTTTGTCTCAATTTGTTTTTGAATAATTCTTTTTAAAGGCCTTGCACCATAGGCATGATCGAAACTATTTTCGACAAGTTGGTTAATTGCTTCATCCGTAATTTTGAATTTTAAGTTTTTTTTGTTAAGTCTTTTTTCTAAATGTTGAAGCTGGATTTTTGCAATTTCTTTTATGTCATTTAATTCTAAATTATTAAAAATAACTATTTCATCAAGTCGATTTAAAAACTCAGGCTTGAAAAATTTTTTAATTTCATTATTTACAACTTTTTTAATTTCATTTGTATCTTCTTTTCTAACTGATAAATCATTTATTGATTGACTTCCTAAATTACTTGTGAGAACAATGATTGAATTTTTGAAATTGATTGTACGACCTTGACCATCAGTAATGATTCCATCATCAAGAACCTGTAAGAGAATATCTAAAATATCTTTGTGAGCTTTCTCTATTTCATCTAGGAGTATTAATGAATAAGGATTTTTGCGTACAGCTTCAGTTAGTTGACCGCCTGATTCGAAACCTAAATATCCAGGAGGCGCACCTATAATTTTGCTCACTGAATGCTTTTCCATATATTCAGACATATCCAGTCTTGTAATTGAAGAATTTGAATCGAATATTATTTTGGCTGTTACTTTACTTAGCTCTGTTTTCCCAACACCAGTTGGACCTAAAAAGAGGAAACTGGCTAATGGCTTGCTTGGATCATTTAGACCAGTCCTTGATCTCTTAATGGAATCTGCAACAGCCCTAATTGCACTATCTTGACCAATAATTTTTTCTTTAAGGATTGACTCGAGGCTCAAGAGTTTATCTTTTTCTGACTGGTTTAAGTTTTGAACTGGAATTGAGGTCCACTTTGAGACAACTTCTGCAATATCATCAAAAGTTACCTCTTGTCTTAAAAGACTTGTATCTCCATTTTTTTGAGAATTTACTAGGGACTCACTTTTTTCTTTCAATTTTTTTTGCAAAGAATTTAAAGTTCCAAATTCTAATTCTGCTGCTTTGTTGAGGTCAAAACTCCTTTTGGCTTGATCTATTTGCAATTGAACAGATTCAATTTCTTCTTTTATGGTGCTAATCTCATCAATTTCATCTTTTTCTTTTTTCCATTGAGCGCCTAATTCTGCCTGTTTATCTTTAAGGGATATAAGTTCATTATTGATTTTTTTTAATCTTTCTATAGAAAAATCATCCGTTTCTCTTTTTAAAGATAATTTTTCCATCTCAAACTGTAGAACTTTTCGATCAATTTCATCAATTTCTTCAGGTTTGGAAGTTATGACCATATTTAATCTTGAGGCTGCTTCATCGATTAGATCTATTGCTTTGTCAGGAAGAAATCTATCGTTAATATATCTTTCGCTAAGGGTTGCAGCAGCAACTAAAGCATTATCAGAAATTCTCACACTATGATGAACTTCGTATCTTTCTCTCAATCCTCTTAAAATTGATACAGTATCATCTATTGAAGGAGCATCAACTTTTATCTTTTGAAATCTTCGTTCTAAAGCAGGATCTTTTTCTATATTTTGTTTATGTTCATTAATAGTTGTAGCACCAATACATCTAAGTTCTCCTCTTGCAAGCATTGGTTTTAATAAGTTGCTTGCATCTAAAGAACCTCCACTAGCGCCTGCACCAACTACCGTATGAATTTCATCAATAAAAAGAATAATCTTACCGTCTGATTCTTTCACTTTCTTTAGGACATTTTTTATTCTTTCTTCAAATTCTCCACGATATTTTGCTCCAGCTAAAAGTGAACCCATATCTAATGAAATTAGTTTCCTATCTTGTAGCGCAGAAGGTACATCGCCATTAATAATTCTTTGAGCTAACCCTTCTACAATGGCTGTTTTCCCAACCCCAGGTTCTCCAATAAGAACTGGATTATTTTTTGTTCTTCTACTCAATATTTGAATTGTTCTTCTAATCTCTTCATCCCTACCAATAACTGGGTCTAAAATCCCATCTCGTGCAGATTGAGTTAGATCAATACCATATTTTTCCAAAGACTCATTAGAACTATTAAATTCATTTTTTACTGCTGGATCTGACTTCATTTTCTTTATAATTTCAAGAAATTCTGGAATACCTTTTTGATTTAAAATTTGAAATCCATATTTATCATCATAAGTGAAACCGTAAACTAAGTGTTCTGTTGATATCACTACATCATTTAAAGTATTTTTAATATCATTCGCTTTCAAAAATATTTTGTGAAGAGTATCACCAATATATAAATTATCTTGTTTATTTTTCATTTTTGCCTTCGCATTTAATGAAGAAATTATTTCCCTCTCAAGATCTTTTAGATTTACATTATTTTTTTTTAAAATCTTTTTTGTAATATTGTCATCTTTTATAAGAGCTAATAATAAATTATCAGAGTCTACATTTTGTTGATAATTTTTATAAGCAATTTCTTTGGCAAAAATAAAACAGTTCCAAGCAGAATTTGAGAATTCGCTTGGAACTATTTTCATCAATCAAAATTTGGGTATGACCGTAATAAATATTAAGTCAAAAAGGATGTTTAACTATTTAAAAGATTTATTCAACAACAACTTTACCTACCATTCCAGCGCCTCTGTGTGGCTCGCAATAGTAATCATAAGTTCCAGCAGTATCAAATGTTTCTTCCCAAGACTCTCCTGGAGCAAAAGCTAGGTCCGCATGACTTAATTCCTCATGCCCATCAAAAACAGCATTGTGAGGGGCAAGTTTATTATTGACGAATTTAACTGTATCACCAGCACTAATGGTTACTGTACTTGGTTCAAATGCAAGCATTCCAGCATCTGTTCCAAGTTTTACTTCAACAGTCTTAGCTGAAACTGATGAAATACCTAGACCTAGAGTTAAAACTATTGCAAATAACCCTGCAAAGATTGAACGTAACATAATAAAAATTTGCTTATCTATACATATTACAAGGCTTTGGGAACCTAACTGCGAGAATTTTAATTGTTATTACAGCTTGGTAACTTTGATAACCTTAAAATATCATTCAGTGACTTGGCATAACTTTTAAGTTTAAAAGTCTCAGGATTAGTGATGGGGACATGATTAAAGTCATATTTTTTGATACTGAAGCTATCCCAAGGAGTAGTTTGGATGGGGAGAATTCTTAATAATATTTTTAGAATTTTTTTTGTAAGCGGTATCGCAAAAAATCTCCTCACATTATGTCTCTTTAAAAGTGTGATTATGGCATCATCAATTGAAATGAATTTTTGACCTAGCACAAATTTTCTAAAGCCTTTGTATTGCTCTTCTTTATGATTTTTAATTAGAAACCCGCAAATCTGGGCGATATCATTTGCGTGTATAAAGTGAAATTTAGAATCGAGTTTTAAAAATCTTGCTAACCAAAGCCATTTCCCAATTTCTTTCAATCCACTAGTTAAATAACTCACAGGATATTTACTTTTTTTTCCAAGATTCCCTCCAAAAACCAAGGTAGGGAAAACAGCGAATGTTTTTTCTGCAAATGAGCTTTCTCTAAGTCTCTGGAAACATTCATATTTTGTTTGAATGTACTCTGTTCCATAAATCAATGATTCCCTCATTAATTCTGTTTGGGTATCAAGAATACTAGCTGTTGAAAAATAAATAATCTTTTCTAACTTTTCAATATCAAGCATTTCTAGTAATTCTTCAAAAGCTTTAATATTTACTTCATAGGCTCTTTTTGGATCTCCCCAAGCTGTAGCAGTATGTATTAGGTAATTAATTTGACTAATTTCCTTTTTATACCTATTTGATTCCCTGATATCGCACACCATTAACTTGACTTTTTTATTTTCTTGAACAGAAATTGGTAACTTACTTTTGTCTCTTACCATGAGATAAAGCCTGAATTTTGTGTTTTTCAAAAACCAATCAACTAAATATTGGCCAACACATCCATTAGCGCCTGTTATTAATAAGTTTTTATATCCCAAGACTTTGACTAGTAAGTGAGTTTTTTTCCATGTTCAAAAAATGTTTGAGCATTTTCTTCTGGAGTCCCAGGTAAAATCCCATGACCCAAATTAAGAATATATTTCCTGTCTTTAATTTTATTGAAAGTATTATCTATCCTTTCTTTTATTGATTCTTTGTTTCCGAATAAAATACCAGGGTCAACATTACCTTGAATTCCTATCCCACTAGGGATTCTTTTACAAGCCTCTTCAATATCTACTGTCCAGTCTAATGAGATTATATCTACTCCAGTTTTTGCCATTCTTTCTATGACACCAGCACTTCCTGAAATGTAAAGAATTACTGGTGTTTCAGGGTATTCCGCTTTTACAATGTCAACAACTTTTTTTTGATATGGCCCAGCAAAGATATCGTAATCTTGTGGGCTTAGTTGGCCTGCCCATGAATCAAAAATTTGTACTACTTGCGCTCCAGATTTTATTTGATATTTAAGATATTCACCAATAGATTTTGCAAAATGATCAAGAAGTTTATGAAGTAAATCTGGTTCTTTAAAAGCCATTGATTTTATTAAAGAATAATTTTTACTGCTTTTACCTTCAACTACATATGCAGCAAGAGTCCAAGGTGCGCCAACAAAACCTAAAACTGTTGCCTCATTATTCACATCTTTTTTTAGTGAAGAAAGAACTTGCCCAACAAAACTTAAACTCTCACTTGGATTTAATTCTTTTAAATTTTCTACCTGGTTAAGAGTTCTTATTGGGTCCTCAATAATTGGACCTTTACTTTCTATTATTTCAAAATTTATGCCCATCCCTGGAAGAGGTGTGAGAATATCTGAAAAAAGGATCACACCATCCGGTTTGAAAGCATGAAAAGGCTGCATTGAAATCTCATATGATAGTTCTGGATTTTCAGACCTCTCTCTAAAGCTTGGGTAACGCTCCCTTAAATCTCTATAGATTTTCATATATCTTCCTGCTTGCCTCATCATCCATACTGGAGGCCTATTTACTTTTTTACCTAATGCGGCAGAAAGTAGTAGTGGTAAATCTTGACCCATTTTTCAATTCGATATTTTTAAAAAAATTAAAATCCAACTTAAAAATCTTACAATGTAAAGCAGAGCAAAAGCGTTATATGAACATTTATATGAAGCACTAAGTTAAATGAGCCTTCTTATTTTTTTGATTGATGTTTGAAGATACTCACGCTTAATGGGGGCAAAGCAAGTTCTAGAGCATTTTGATAATCATGAATATTGTAATTTATAGTTTCTTTACCCCCCATATTTCCTTTGTTACTGCCCCCGTATCTAGAGCCATCTGAATTAAATATTTCTTTATAGAATCCTTCCAAAGGAACACCTACTTTGTATGACCCATGAGTATTAGGTGTAAAGTTGGCAACTACAACAAGCCACTCATTGGTATCGTTTTCTCTTCTCATGAAACTTATAACCGAATTAGATTTGTCATTACAATCAATCCATTGGAATCCATAAGGATCAAAGTCATTTTTCCATAATGCAGGTTCATTTTTATAAAGAACGTTTAGGTCATCAATCAAGTTTCTGATACCTTTATGAGGCTCAAATTCTAGTAACTCCCATTGCAGATCATCCCAAACATTCCATTCTTGTCTTTGTCCAAATTCCATTCCCATAAATATCGTTTTTTTACCAGGGTGGGTCCACATATAAGTTAGTAATGCTCGAGTATTTGCATATTTCTTCCAGTCATCGCCAGGCATTTTATGCAAAAGATGACTTTTCCCATGGACAACCTCATCATGACTAAGTGCAAGCATAAAGTTCTCTGTATAGTTATATGTAATTGAGAAAGTTACACTATTTTGATGGAATTGCCTAAACCAAGGATCTATTTCAAAATAATCAAGCATATCGTGCATCCATCCCATATTCCATTTCAAGTTAAACCCTAACCCTCCCATGTCAGTTGGTTTGGTTACCATTGGCCAAGTTGTTGATTCTTCAGCGATAGAAAGTGCACCTGGGAAATGTTGGAAGAGTACATGATTAGCCTGTTGAAGAAATTTAACGGCTTCTATATTTTCATTCCCACCATTTTCATTGGGTATCCATTCTCCATCTGGACGTAGATAATCTCTGTAAAGCATTGAAGCTACAGCATCTACTCTTATGCCATCAATATGAAACTCTTCAAACCAATAAACGAGGTTGGCTACTAAGAAATTTCTTACTTCGTTTCTGCTGTAATTAAATATTAGGGTTCCCCATTCTTTGTGTTCACCTATGCGTGAATCTCCATGTTCATAAAGATGACAACCATCAAAAAATGCTAAACCATGCTTATCTTTTGGAAAATGACCAGGCACCCAATCAAGAATTACGCCTATGCCCTCTTCATGACATTTATTTACAAACTCTCTAAATTCATTTGGGGTGCCAAATCTACTTGTTGGTGCATACCAGCCTGTAACTTGGTATCCCCATGAACCATCGAAAGGATGTTCAGATATTGGCATTAGTTCAATATGAGTGAATCCTCTCTCTTTTACGTAAGGGATGAGTTTCTCGGTTAATTCTGGATAAGTTAATAATCTTGTTCCAGGTTTTAAATCGGCTGCAGGTACTGGGTCTCTTGGTTTACCATTGCCCTCCAAATATTTATTATCTGTTGATTCATGGAGCCAACTTCCTAAATGCATTTCATAAACTGAAATTGGCTTGTTAATTTGACTAGAAGAATCTCTATTTGAAATCCAAGAACTATCATTCCAATTAAAGTTTTTCAATTTTGAAACTATTGAACCATTTTGAGGTCTGATTTCATGAAGGAAACCATATGGATCAGCTTTCTCATAAATATGACCTTGTTGTGTTCTTATTTCGTATTTATATGTGTCGCCCTCTTGCATTGTTGGCATGAATAGTTCCCAAATTCCCCCTAATCTTTTTTGCATTGGATGATGTCTTCCATCCCAAGAATTTATATCTCCAATTATCGAGATTGATTTTGCATTTGGAGCCCAAATGCAAAACATGACTCCTTTTTGATTCTTTTCTTCAATGAGATGTGCTCCCATTTTTTCCCAAATATGATGATGATTACCTTCTGCAAAAAGATGTCTATCAACTTCTCCCATCCACTCTTCTCTATATGACCAAGGGTCATGTTGTGTATGTGTGATCCCTCCTCGTGAAATATTTATTTCGTAATTAGAATTTGGATTTTCAGGCAGGATTGCTTCAAAAAGCCATTTATGATTTATGCTTTCTGCTTTGTAGGTCTTATCTTTAAAATTTATTTTAACTTCATCAGCTTCAGGCATCCATACCCTTATTACCCATTGTTCTTCATAAAAATGAGGACCTAATATTTTTAATGGATTATCATTGCAACAATTTTCTAGGTTGATAGCTTCTGATTTAATCCAGTCTGCTTGAATTGTCTCGATCATGACTGGTAGATATTAAGGATTAATAATATCAAATGATTAACCAAAAAAATAATTATTTATTAAAAAAAGGGGTCATTTTCATAAATGTTTTATTAAGGTTAAAACTTAGAGTAATAATTCTATGATTTGCTGTAGGCGCCCCAACATTTCCCTCCCCAAATCCAGGATTAACTCCAATAGCGGGATAAGCTGCTGCAGATATAGATAAGCGAAGCTTGCTATCTTTAATCAAACAAATATTTGTTGGCTGCATTGTTATTTGATAAATGCATTCTTCACTTATTTTGGAGTTTTTAACTCTTAAGAATCCGGTTGAAAATTGATTCACCTTTTCATTACCTTCTTCAACTAGAGATAAAGCAAGGCAGATATCGAAATTGGGCTGATCACTTTTTACTTGGATTTCTAATGTGGGGACTCCTGTTAAATATTGATCTTCTTCAAAAGAATTGGTTTGAAAAACACCTACATCCAGTCGTTTATCAATAATACTTCTATTAAACTTTCCTGGATTTGGACCTAAATGTCCACCGTCAGATGGAGTAGGTCTCCATGGGTCATTAACAATTGTGAACCATCCTGATCCTTTTGAATTTATGGTCAGACTTCCATCTTCAACCTCTACATTTGCTGTGCCATCGCTTTTGAGTCCAAAAATAAATTCAGGGTGAAATTTATTATCTAATTCTTCCCATTTATTCAATGAAATATTCCATATTTTTTTCTCGGCTTTAAAATTCTTAGAATTAAATTTTTCATCTGATTTTAAATGTTTATCAAAAAATTTTAATAAAGATTCTTGTGATCCCTCCCACCAATTTAGATGTGTCGCATTCCCAATAATAATCTCTGGGCTTCCACCAGCTTCTTTAGATTTTTTATAAAGATCAAAGGCACCTTTTAAATGTGGATCCCAAAGTCCTCCAATAATTAACATAGGTTGTTTAATCCATGTTGAAATTGGTTTAAATTCTTCAAATGGGCGAGCATTATTTAAATTTTTAAGCCATTCCAAAACAAAGCTATTAGGATCATATTTTTTTAAAATATCAATTCCTTCCCTTAAATAACTTTTATTTTCTAAGGCTAATCTTATCTTTTCCCACTCAAGCAATTTATTTTCTCTTTTCATTTTTAGTGCTGCGATTTGAAGTCCCCATGCAATATTGTTATGCCACCAATATGCTCCTCCATCTGAGCACCAATGATCCTTAATATTCATCCCAGTCATTGCTGGAGATAAACAATCGGGCGGCTTTGAATTTAATTCACCAGTTAGTTGAGTAAATCCTTGATATGAAAAACCATATAAGCCAAGTTTTCCATTACATTCTTTTAGAGACCTTACCCATTCATGTGTTTCTGAAGTATCGCTAGCTTCTTGAGAAAAACCATTAAAAACTCCTTCAGAAGAACCCATACCTCTAACATCTTGAATTATTACCATATACCCTTTGGAAGCCCACCATTCTGGATGAGAATAGGTAATAGTTGAAGCTATTTCCCTGCCATATGGTTGTCTCATCAATAATGCAGGCCATGGCCCATTACTATTAGGTAACCAAATCCTTGATATAAGTCTTACTCCATCTCTAAGTACTAGAGACTTGTCAAACCATCTTGAACCAGACATTTAGGCTTTAGATAATGTCTGGGCAGTGCAGCCCAATGACGTAAATAGAAAAGATCTCTGCGTTAACGGGAGTTAACTTTTTTTTGTTTGATACATACTCTATAGCTTTATCTGAACTAGCTGAAATACCTTTTGAATTAAACTCTCTAAACTTATTACATAAATTCCTAGCTTCGTTTGGATTCTTTTTTACAGTTTCCAATAAGTTAGATTGACTTAAAACAGGGTATAAAGGGTTGGAAAACAAATATAAAAAAAATAACAAATGTTTCATTATCATCTACTTTTTCTAAATTCTACATTAAAAAAATTTTTTATCCAAGATTTCCAATAGATTTGTCGATTTGACTAGCTTTTTTAATCCATTCTTTTAAGATGGCAAAAGTTGTATGTGTCTCAATTTTTACTCTAAGAATTCTTTCTAATCTACCAATTTTGCGTTCTAATTCGTAAGGGGTTGATAGTGATAATGATTTAATAGAAGATATACCGCAATGTAAAAGTAGATATGCTTGCGGTGGAGAAATTCCAATTTCTTTTTTAAAAATAGCTATAGCTCTAATTTTCTTTAGATTATTCAATGTACATAGTGAAGATTTTCTTTGAATCTCATTTATATCTAAGTCCGAAAGATTACTTAATTTTTCAAAGTCAGTTAGATTATTTTGAATAAAAAAAGATTTCTCATGTCTAAAATTAGTTGGCAAAAAATCTAAAAAAGCTTTACTTTCCATTTTTTAAAAGACTAATTCATTTTGACATTTTTCTGAACTTCTCCTATAACCACTGGTTTACTTACACCATCTGAAATTTTTTCAAGTTTTCTTATCTTTATTTTTACATTCGCACCAGATCTGCTACCTTTCCTTAAGTTTTCCGATAATTGTTCTAAAGTTGGTTCGATAGATTCTTCTGGAAAGTCATCATCTGCTTTAGCAATAATCAAATCGAACCCATTGTCATAAACAATTGGAACATATTTTGCACCTTCTATTACAACCTTTTCGGAGTAACTTTGTATAAATGCCCAACTACTCAAAGAAAGCAATAATGAAAAGATAGTTGCTCCAATTATTCGAAATTTAAAACCAAAATTAAATATAAAAGCTGCTATTGTGCAAATGAAAAGAAATATTCCAAAGAATCCAAAAATTTTGGGTGTGTTCTCTAATAGTTCAAAAAAAGACATTTAGTGGCTTTGACCTGATTAATTTCTTATATTTTGTAAGCCTACTCTATTTTTGGGCTCTAACTTGAAAAAAATTAGATCTCTAAATTTAAATACTAAGATTCTTTTAGTAGGGATGCTTTTACCCTTAGGTTTTTTAAGCTCTTTTTTATTAAATAATTTTTTAAAAGAAACTTATAGTTCTAGGAAATTAGAACTTGAAAAAAGTATTGAGAATCTTTTAGATAAAAATGTTGATTTAGGTGATTATGTCGGGATTAGATTTCTAGGTATTTCTCTGGGAAATTCGAAAATTAATGATAAAAAAAATATAGATTCTGAAATTAAAGCTAAAAATGTATATGTGGGCATTATGCCTTTTAGATCTTTTTTAAAACAAAAATGGATTGTAAAAATAAGTCCACAGGAAGCTGCCATAAATATAGATAGAGATTTTTTTAAAAGGGACGAATCTTATAAAAATGATCGAATTACAAAAAAATCACAATCAAAGTATGAATTGAACTTTAACTTAAATAAATATTCGGATTTGAAGTTTAATAATGCAGGATTAAAAACAAAAGTAAAAGGTAATGTTATTTACAAGTCAAGAAATAGACAAATCATTGCAAATGTAAAATCAAATTTTGATGAAAAGGGTTTTTTAAAATTTAAATTTAATACAAAATTAAATCAAGACTTTTTAAAACTGGATTTATTTTCTAAGGGTTTAGATCTTGAGAATTCTGAATATATTATTGGTAATAGAAAAATTAGTTTTAAAGAGGGTACCTTTAAATCTAACTTTAAATTTTATAAATCATCAAAGCGTACATTTTGTGAAGGAAGATTTTCTTTTACTAATTTAAAAATAAAACCAGAAGATTTCGCAGAGAATATAAATTCAGATTCGACTAGGTTTTTTTGTAAAGATAATAATTTAATTGGAGATTCAGAAAAATTAAATTATGGAACTTTGACTTCGAATTTTAATCTAAATGTCCCATTAAATAAAAGTTCCAACAATATTGATCTAAAAGGAAGTATTGGATACATTAATAGCCTGAAT
>OAPD01000063.1_pt1 | contig 12457 bp, 16 predicted proteins | sample 1516291 | NCBI WGS metagenome assembly OAPD01 (sample SAMEA3275590, study PRJEB22092) | marine metagenome | biome: marine biome; feature: surface water; material: 00002010 | collected 2014-06-21T10:43:00+00 | depth 1 m
TTTCTAATATTCCAAAAAAAAAAGATCTCTCAAAGAGAGATCTTTTAAAATTGATTTAAATCAAGTGTTTCCTTGTTTCCACTGAAGTAAATCAATTCCTCCTACACACAATCTTAATATCACACCTAAATTCAAAATATGTAATGCTTAATAGACCTCTATCTTAACTGTCACATCGCAAAAAATACAAAAAGTACTCAAACATTGCGGTCGAGTACTTTTAAAGTTATCAGAAAAAAGTGTGTGAGGAGTTTCTGATGTATTTAATCTACTCCGTAGGTAATTTAAAAGGCTACAGTATAAATTACTAATTATTTAAATCTTTCAGAAAAATTGGGCGTTGATGAAAAAAATAATCAAAAACATAAAAAATTCATGAAAAGCATTTACAAAAAAATCATTTTTATTATTTCGGCAATTGCTCTTTTTTCAGTAATAGTGGGTGTTGTCAAATATTCGCTTACTTATATTGAAAATAATCCCGAAAAATACTTACCTACACAAAAGTAAGACAAAAATTAAGTATAAATTCACTTCAAAAAATCTATAAAGTGTCTTAAATATGATCTACATTGACAGCTTGAGTCATGAAAATCAAAAACACTTCAGTTCTTAATCAGAATAATATTCATTTAAGTCAATTTAAAAATAAGCATAAATATCAAATACTTGAGAATTACTGGAAGAAAAGAAAGAAAGAATGTGAAAAAAATCTTTCAAAATTTTGCTAACCGATAATTATGAATTTTATTTTTTCTTTTTTATTAGCATCTGTGATGTGGGTACAAGTTCCACAGTGGGAAGCTGACTGGTCAAAATGTGCTGTAGATGTTCCCGATTCATCATGTCACTGGTACGTAGCTGCTCCCGATAATACTTTTGGGGAAGGATTTAATTGGGAAAACGCTCCTTGGTTTGATGCTAATGGATTACAGGATGTAGCTAAAATTGAGAAAGAATCTGTAGTAGAAAAACTTCAAAATAACTAAAGTTTCTATTTCATCAATTAACTTTTAAAAGTATTTAAATCTAGTTGCTTAGTGGTTAACTTTTGATTAATTAAAAAATTTTTATGCGTTTCAAAGTAAGTCTCAAAAAAAATGGAAAGGAATTTGATGAAGTTGTTATAGCTAATAATAAAAAAGAGGCTATGGAAGTAGCTTTAAAAAACAATCCAGAAGCTCAAGCATTAAACTCTGATTGGACATTTAAGATTTAATTATTTACGAAGTTTAGGAATCAAAAGAGATGCGACACAAATAACACTAATTGCAGGTCCAGGCGACAAATTAAAGACTATAGAGAGAATAAAGCCCAGAAGTGAGATACATAATCCAAAAAATGAAGACCTCATCATTGCAATTCTTAAACTATGAGCCTTATTAAGCCCTAACAGTGTTGGGGTAGAAAGAAGAGCAATAACAAGAATTACTCCCACTGCTGACATTGAACTAACAATTACTAATGCCGTTGTAAAACTCAAAGCAAGATTTAATAAAGAAACGTTTATACCACTCGCGGATGCTCCTTCTGGATCCATTCCCACATAAACAACCTTTTCATATCCAAAAGTCATTAAAAGTATAAATACTAAAAAAGCAATTATTGTTCTAAGTAAATCTCCAAAATTTGCTGTCAATAAATCGCCAAATAATACTGCCTCCAAATCGATCCTTATTCCAAGTAAAGGGATTATAAGGACTCCAAACCCAAGCATTCCGGCTAATATTGTGTTCATTATTGCTTCATAGTTTTCACTCTTTTTATTAGTTAAACTTTCCGCAATTACAGAACCTAAAAGACCACTGATAACCCCACCAATTGAAGGATGAATTCCAAGCGCTAAGGCTAAAGCAAGTCCTGGCAAAACGCAGTGAGAGATTAAATTTACTTGAAGTAATCTCCTATGTGTTATTAATACAGTTCCCATAGCTGGACATAGAATTCCTGAAAAAATAGTTATTATTAAAGGAACAAGCCACCAACTGCTATTAATAAAAGACATTAATCTATTGATTCGGTATGATCAAAAATACGGGACAAAAAAAGATTTCGGAAACAATGGTAACTAAGCCTGACATTACCAAAAGACAAGAACAACTTCTTGAAGAACTTAATAAATGTGAAGATGAACTGAGCGGTCAAGAGTTGCATAGACAATTGATTGAAAGCGGAAAAGCTATGGGACTGACAACTGTATACAGGAATCTTCAAGTTCTTATAAAGCATGGTTTAATACGTTCTAGACATCTCCCAACAGGAGAGGTTCTTTACACTCCCGTAGATAGAGACATTCATCATTTGACATGTGTTCAATGTGGTGAGACCTCAAAAATGGAAGGGTGCCCTGTAAAAGATATTCATACACCCAAAACAAATCCAAAGAAATTCCAATTGTTGTTCCATACCCTGGAGTATTTCGGACTTTGCCAGAACTGCTATCAAGCACAAAGTTAAAACTAAATATTTTTTTAATCACAACAATTATTATCCTCAATAGAGCTGATATTTATATCCTCTAATTTATCTTTTATGGAATCAGGGCTTCCACAGGCCAATACAGCTTTATCCAAAACAATAACTTGATCATAACTATTTAACGAGGTACCCCAATCATGACTGCTCACCATTAAAGAAAGACCAGCATCAGCAAGTTGACGAACAATTTTTAGAAAATCCTCCTTTGCAGGTGGATCTAAAGCTGCACAAGGTTCATCAAGAAGGAAAATTTTTGCTGGAGACATTAATGTTTTGGCTAATAGAGCTCTTTGTTGTTGTCCACCAGATAAAGAATCAAGCCTTCTTTTAGCAATATTTGCAATGCCGACTCTTTGCATTGTGGCCTCCAATTCACAGCATTTATTAATCCATGCATTAGGGTTGGCAAGAAGAGCTTTTATTTGAAAAGGACTACTACTTTTTGATTTTGAGTATTTTATTTGTCCTAATGAAACTAGTTTTTCTACAGTTATTGGAAATTTCCAATTCATAGAGCTTCTTTGTGGCATGAGTGCCACCTGAGATCTTTGTCTAATTAACTTCTCCCCGTCAATTGTTATCTGGCCATTATCAGGAATACATTGTCCCTGCAATATTCTTAAAAGAGTAGATTTGCCAGCTCCGTTTGGTCCTACTAGAGCAGTTAATGTACCTGGTTCAACTGTTATGGAAACTTTACTTATAGCCGGGCTTACATTTTTTGCATACGAATAAGATAAATTTTCAGCTACTAGTAGTGACATTAATGCTTGAACTTACAACCCCATAATATTTTAATTATGGAAAATAATTTACTTTAAAAACATTTTATACCTAAACTTGCATATAAAAATGAAAATGATTATCATTTTAAAATATCTATCATTTTTTTATGTCAATTTTTAAGAGAATTTTTTCAAGCTATATATCTCATAAAAAAGTATCTATCCGAAATTCACTTATCGCTAGTGCGGCATTATTCTCAATAAATACAAACGGTGCCTTTGCTGAAAGTAAAAACTATGTAGCAGTTGAGCCTCTTACCTGCGATATCGTTAAATCTATAGCACTCCCTTCCGATGAAGTTATATGTCTAGTAGATAGAAAACAAGATGTTCATGATTTAAAAATTTCTCCAAAACAGGCAAGATTATTAAAAAAGGCAGATAAAGTTTTTACTTTAGGGACAGAAATGACACCCGCAATGAGGAATTGGGTGAAGAGAAATAGCACTGTTGTTTTAGGCGTAAGCGCAATTGATATTGACGATCATAGTGACCATGATGACCACGACGATCATGGACACTCAGCAAAGAAACATGACGACCATGATGACCACGACGATCATGGACACTCAGCAAAGAAACATGATGACCATGATGACCACGACCATCATGATCACGGAGGCGTGGATCCACATGTCTGGCATGATCCTCATAACATCATCAAGATGGGTGAAGTCGTATCAAAAAGTCTTAAAAAAGATGTGCCTGAAAGAAAACTACGCAAAGCTATCTCTAATAGATTCAAAACTTTTGACAAAACACTAGAAGATCTTGATAAATGGATTGTTAAACAAGTATCTACTATCCCTTCTTCAAATCGTGTAATTGTCTCAAAACACAAAGCTATGGATTACTATGGCGATGCATTTGGTTTTGAAACGATAAGTTTATTAGATTTCTTAGGTCATTCATCTAGCCTGAGGCCTCAGAACATATCAAAAGTTTTAAATGAGTTAAAGGAAGAAAATGTCAAAGTCATATTTAAGGAGCAAGAGCCTGCTTCAAAATTAGTCAATAATTTAAGCAAGCAAAGTTCTATCCCACTCTCTTCTAATCAAATTTTTGTCGATGGACTAATGATGGAAGGAAACACTATCACTGTGGCAGTTCATAACACGTGCACTATCGTCAATGAGCTTGGTGGCTCATGTGATGAGACAACAGGTTTTGATTTAGCAAGTAACTGGGGATCACTTAATCAATAAAATTTTATAGATAAAAATGGTTTTCATTTCGATTTTTTGATTATTATATTGATGGTTAGCATTACATTTTAAAAACAGAGAGAAATGAGTATTAAGGAAAAGGTTCCTGTAACCATACTTACTGGATTCTTAGGATCAGGGAAGACTACTTTGCTTAATAGAATATTGAGTGAAGAGCACGGGAAAAGAATAGCAGTAATTGAAAATGAATACGGTGAAGTGGGTATAGATCAAGGGCTCGTAATTAATGCCGATGAAGAAGTGTTTGAGATGTCAAACGGGTGCATTTGTTGTACTGTTCGCGGCGATTTAATAAGAGTCCTTGGCAACCTTATGAAAAGAAGAGATAAGTTTGACTATGTTTTAGTAGAAACGACAGGATTAGCAGATCCAGGTCCAGTTGCTCAGACATTTTTCATGGATGAAGAGATTAGTTCTGAATTCACTCTTGATGGAATTGTGACTTTAGTTGATGCTGCCCACATTGATCAACAGTTAGGCAGGAGTGATGAAAGTTCAGAACAAGTGGCATTTGCAGATGTTCTTGTCCTTAATAAAACTGATTTAGTCTCTGATGATGCACTAAATACTCTTGAATCGAGATTGAGAGATATGAACCGAATGACCCGAATTATTAGAGCCGAGAATGCCAAAGTACCAATTGAAACAGTCTTAAATCTAAGTGCATTTGATCTTGATCAGATCCTTAAACGCAGGCCAACATTCCTTGAACCAGAATATCCTTTTGAATGGACAGGTGTTTACGATCTTGATGCAGGTAAATATGAATTAATGCTAGAAGAAGGACCCGATCCAGAAATGTCCTTAGTAGCCCTCGCTAACCAAGGAGAGAGTGAAGAGGAACTTAAAGATGGTGCTGAATCCTCCGTGAGACTTTATGCAGAAAAAGCTAATAGTTTAGATCCTGGAAATACCATCCCATATGGAGAACATATAAATCTCAAATTGGAGGATAAAGGAAATAAATCCTTCATCCTGAACATAGAAAAACCAACAAAAATAGGTTTGTTTACACAGCACACTGCTGAAGAATTCAATATGAAAGTCATTAAAAGTGACGAAAATAAAGAGATTCCATTTAATACTGAAAGATTCTGGCAAGCAGAGCACGAACATGATGATGAAGTAGGCTCAATTGCTATAGAGCGTTTTGGAGATGTTGACCCAGAAAAACTAAATACTTGGATGGGAAGACTTCTATCAGAAAAAGGAGTGGATATATTCAGAACTAAAGGTTTCATAAGTTACTCAGGTAACCCAAGGAGAATAGTTTTCCAGGGAGTTCACATGTTATTTACTGCACAACCTGATAAAGAATGGGGTAACGAACCTCGTAGAAATCAACTTGTTTTTATCGGTAGAAATTTAAATGAGAAAGAGATGCAAGAAGGCTTTGATAAATGCCTGATATAGAACCATTTAGCCCAAGAGGCATGTTCCATGAAGGATGGACTGCTGAAGTTAACGATTACGCCATAGCATGTGGCTGGGCTCTTAAAGGAAAACAATTTATTGTTGGCGACGTAGCAGGAGGTCTTTTTTCGTTCGAAGGAGATACTGGAAAAATTATTTGGAAAAAAGAAAATACTCACTCTGGTGGTCTACTAGCAATGGCAATTCATCCAGAGGGTGAAATTTTTGCAACATCAGGTCAGGATGGAAATGTTCAAATTTGTAATTGCCATGAAGGTAAAGTTATTAAAACACTTGATCTTGGCAAAGGTTGGGTAGAACACCTCAAGTGGTCTAATGACGGTTTATTTCTAGCGATAGCTTCCTCAAAAAAAGTATATGTTTTTAATGAAATTGGTGAAGAGAAATGGATCTCAGAAGACCACCCAAGCACTGTAAGTGCAATAACGTGGTCAAATAAAAATGAGCTCGCTACTGCTTGCTATGGAAGAGTGACATTCTTTGACATAGTTAATAATAAAACGAATCAAAAACTCGAGTGGCAAGGATCATTGGTATCAATGGAATTAAGTCCTGATGGAGATATAGTTGCCTGCGGGAGTCAAGACAATTCAGTTCATTTTTGGAGAAGATCAACAGGAATGGATGCTGAAATGACTGGATACCCTGGCAAACCAAGTCATCTTTCTTTTGATGACAGCGGAAAATTATTAGCAACTAGTGGCAGTGAAAGAATTACAGTTTGGAGCTTTATAGGAAATGGTCCAGAAGGGACTATGCCAGGAGAGCTATGTCACCATACAGAACCCATTTCGAGCCTAGCCTTTTCAAATAAAGGTATGCTTGTAGCCTCAGGATCTAGGGATGGTTCTGTTGTCGCAAGTTTCCTAAAAAATGACGGAAATGGAGACCCAGTTGGGGCTGCATTCGCAGGAGATTTAGTAGGGGCAATATCCTGGAGACCTGATGATTGTGCACTTGCAGCAGTTAATGCAAAAGGTGTTGTAAATGTATGGAAATTTAAAGTTCGTACTAACCTTTTTTCAAAGGGATTTAAGTAAAAAGTAGAAATTTATTAATTACCAATAGTTAGCTTTTAAATGTCTTTCCATACAAATGACCTCACAGTCATTATCTATCCCTTTTGGGTGAATATCGCAATATGAGAGACATTGAAAATATTCGTCTATGGGATTTGATTTATCAGTTTTACTAACTTCTTTCGAATGATTCATAAAAGATTTCCTCAATTATTTAAAATTAAGATAGACGAATTAAATATCAAAAGAAATAAGCAAAACTTACTAAAAATATCTCAAAAAAATTAGCACGATTGATTACTACTCTCGGACATTTTTAATTAAAAAGCAATGCGTATAAAAACGGATTGTCTTTAGAGAAATATTTTCCTAATTTTATATTGTTGAGTTCTAGGAGGTCTTTCAAAATGATCGATAGCCTGCCTGAAATTTCGGAATAAACCGAACTAATTTAATTAACTGCTCCAATTATTTTTTATTAATGTCTAAGCTTCCTTCTTCTGCATCGTTTAGGTGCCCTTTAAGAAACAAGCTTAATTCTAGAGTTTTTGCCCCAGTTAAAGACAATTAGTTAATTTTGGTGAGCATTAGCTTAATAGAAGTTAGCAACAAGGATCCATGATTTAGGTGCGTTATTAACTTCAGTAAAAAATATAAGTAAGAGATAAAAGAGGGCTTAAATTAGCCCTCTTTTTTAATAAGATGACTTTTTTCTAGTTTTAAAGATAATGATTAAAACAATTAATTTTAAAATGGTTCGATATTATTGCCCATATTGCAATCCTAAATATCAATTTCAAAAACAATCCTCAAAAGGTACTTTGATTTGTGGCTTGTGCGGAGAGGAACTTATAAAAAAACCATTTATTAGGTTGAACCAGATAATTGCTTTAGTTGCAGCGTCATCATTACTTCTACCGTTGATATATACTTTTATTTTTTTAATTAAAAATCAAATAAATCCTCCTAATAAAAATTATCAAGCAAATAGTAATTTAATGATAATTATCAAAGAAACACTTTTATAAAACAACTTAAAAGATCTCGAGAGGTTAACCTCTACATAGTGATTTATTTAAACAAGAATTTTTGCTCTCAATATTTATTTGATCATCAATATTTTTTAATTTATTTTTATTACTTGTTACTTTAACTTTTTGCCCACAATGTTCTTTGCAACCACCATTAAATAAGTTATGTGCATATAAATTTGAAATACTCGAAAGTAATAAAAGAAAAATTATTTTATAAATTTGATAAAAATAAGACTTCATTTTTAATATGATTTCCCAAAATTATTAAATAAATAATATCAGTTAATTCCAAGGAGTGTTTATCAGTCCCCAGATATCGAAGAAGAAAAATAAAACTGCAATAACAACAAGATCCCATGCTCTTTCCCTAAAAGCCCAAGGCGCAATAAAAACTTCCCCAAGTCCATGAAGTGCCGCCCCTACTGGTAGATGATCAAGAACCAGCAAACTGTGAGAGAGGATAAAAAGAAAGCTTGCAAAATATCTAAAAAAAACAAATTGCCAATTACTAGAATTCATGCCCTTTAGATTTTTAAAAAATATACTTCAATGATCAAAATAATGATATAGATCGAGTCAAGAGATATTATTTTTGGTAGCCATAAATACGAATAAAGATATAAAGCTAAAGTAAAAGTTACTAAACGATGAAATATATGTTTTCAAGTTATCAGCCTAAAAATAGTTTTGATGAATACTTTAAGGATAATGTTAACTCTGCTAGAGAAATATTGATTCCACTTCTTTCATCCTTAGATAATATGGGACTTGAGGAATTAAACAGGAATCATTCTGCCGCAAAAAAATTATTACTAAGACATGGTGCAACTTTTAGATTAAACGATACTGGTTTAAAAGGTACTGAGAGAATATTACCTTTTGATCCACTTCCTAGAATAATTAGTAAAGATGATTGGGTAACGTTAGAAAAAGGCCTAAAACAAAGGCTTGAGGCAATAGATTTATTCCTAGATGATATTTATAATTCTCAAAAAATAATAAATGATGGAATAATTCCAAGAGAATTAATAGAGAGTTCAGAAGGTTGGAGACCTCAGATGATAGGTTTCAAACCTCCACTAAATAAATGGTGTCAAATTTCAGGACTTGATTTAATAAGGGATAGAAAAGGAGATTGGCATGTTTTAGAAGATAATTTAAGGTGCCCTTCTGGGGTTGCTTATTTTTTAGAAAATAGATTAGTTATGAAGAATATTTTTCCTAATCTTTTCTCAGGAAGAATAGTAAAACCAATTGATGAATATCCATCATATCTTTTAAAAACTCTTCAAGAACTTGCTGTTTGGACTGACACTCCCAAGATAGTTCTACTAACTCCAGGAATTTTTAATAGTGCTTATTTTGAACATAGTTATTTAGCTCAAGAAATGGGCATCCAACTAGTTCAGGGTCATGACTTAGTTTGTAATGATGATTATGTATATTTAAAAACTACCTCTGGATTAAAAAGAGTAGATGTCATTTACAGGCGAATTGATGATGATTTCTTAGATCCTCTTAATTTCAGAAAAGATTCCTGCCTTGGTGTTAGCGGATTACTTGATGTTTTTAAGGCAGGTCATGTTGCTTTAGCAAATGCACCTGGTACTGGAATAGCAGATGACAAAATGATTTATTCATTTGTTCCAAAAATGATTAAATATTATCTTGATGAAGAAATTATTATTAAAAATGTAGAAACGTATATTTGTCATTACCAAAAGGATCGAGAATATGTTCTAGAAAATTTATCAAAACTTGTTGTTAAGTCTGTCGCAGAAGCTGGTGGTTATGGAATGTTAATTGGCCCTCACTCAACAACGAGTGAGATAGAAGAATTCGCTAATAAAATTAAAAATAATCCTAGAAATTTCATAGCACAACCAACATTAGAATTATCTACTGTGCCATCATTATGTGATGGAGAACTATATCCATGTCATGTTGATTTAAGACCATATATCTTGAGAGGGAAAGATTCATGGGTTAGCCCTGGTGGGCTTACGAGGGTAGCATTAAAAAAAGGATCATTAGTCGTTAATTCTTCTCAAGGTGGAGGATGCAAAGATACATGGGTTGTAGGTAAATAATATGCTTTTAAGTCGTGTAGCAGAATCTCTTTATTGGATCAATCGTTATTTAGAACGTGCGGAAAACATATCTCGTTTCGTGGAAGTAAGCGAAGCAATGTCATTAGATTGTCCACCAGGAAGCGCAGAGCCTTGGCTTCCGTTAATTGATGCTTCAAGTGATAGAGAATCTTTTGATAAAAGATTCCCAGAGAAAAAACCTGATGACGTTATTAATTTTTTAATAAGAGATCGTTTAAACCCAAATAGCATAATTTCTTGCATTCAAATGGCAAGAGAAAATGCACGACAAATCAGAGATGTTATGACCACAGAAATGTGGGAACAGATTAATATTTTATATTGGAATATGCAAGAAGGAGAGGCAATATGGAATAAACCAAGACAAGAACAATTAAGTGAAATAAGGAGGGAATGTCAGCTTTTTTATGGAATTACAGATGCGACTCTAAGCAAAGATCTTGCCTGGAGATTTAGCATTCTTGGAAGATTAATCGAAAGAGCTGACAAAACATCAAGAATTTTAGATGTTAAATATTATTTACTCCTACCCAGCTTAGATGAACTTGGAGGAGTTCTTGATGAGCTGCAATGGATTGCACTTTTACGTTCAGCTGGAGCTTATCAAATGTTTAGGAAAGCAGTGCAAAATTCTATAAAGCCTAATTCAGTTGCGAGATTTCTTTTACTTGATCCAATTTTCCCTAGATCAGTAAGATACTGTCTTGATGGGATAAGCAATACTCTTAAAACAATAGATACCTCTCCATCTACTGAAAATCCTTCAGAATTAGAATGCATGAGAGGTTTGCTTAAAGCAAAGTGGAGTTATATCAGAATTGAAGATATAATCAATGATGGTTTACATGAGGCAATCGATTCATTGCAAATGGATTTAAATAAATTAAATGATCTCATTCAAGAAAAATATTTTATTAATTAATAAGTTTATTAATGAGAATTAAATACATTCACAAACTTGAATATAAATACGAAGACCCTGTTCAATTAGGCGAGCATAGATTATGTATAAAGCCAAGGTCAAATGGATTCCAAAAGCTAAAGAATTTTGAATTAAAAATAACCCCAGAACCAGAAATTATTTATCCATTACTTGCTGCCAGCGGAGAAGAGATTAATAGAATCAGATTCAATGGATTAACAGATAATTTAACTATTGAATCAATCAGCGAAGTTGAAACTATTAAACATCCAAACATTATTGATGGAGTTAAAAATAGAGATTTAACATTACCTTTTTGTAGAAGCATTATTAACAGAGATTTACAGGGAGCATTAGAGGGATGGATGCCAAATGGACAACACGATCCCTCTGCAGTAGAACTTGCCCAAGAAGCCTTAGCAGGAAGCATTAATAACGCATTATCATTTACCTACCAGCTAATAGAGATTATTCAAGATCGGGTTAAATATACCAAAAGACATACTGGTCCAGCATGGCCGGCTAGCAGAACACTTAGAGAACGTATAGGTTCATGCAGAGATTTAGCAATGCTGATGGTTGAAGCTTGCAGGTCTATAGGTATCCCAAGTAGGTTTGTAAGTGGTTATCATTTTGAAGATCCGTTACCCTCTGAGTTGGATTTACACGCTTGGGCTGAATTATATATTCCAGGTGCTGGTTGGAGAGGTTTTGATCCAAGCGGAAAAGGATTAATAGATGATAGATATTTAACATTGGTATCCTCTTCAAAATCTAATTTAACCTCTGTAATTACAGGAAACTTTATAGGAAAAAATAATTTAGAAAATACTTTATCCTGGGAAATCAAACCTCTTGAAATTAAATAAACACTAAATTTTCAATGTTTTAAATAACAAAAAAACATAAATAATAATATGTTTCTTTTTTAGTGTTAATTGATACGTTCTTAGATATATATATCTGTTTTCATTTGTTTAATCTTTAAAGAAAATTGAACTCAAGTTTAGAAATTCCAGTTATCAAATCAAACAAATCGAAAATGTTTGAATTGATAAGTTATGAAAAATTTCGCGATACAAAAGATGTAAGATTTTTTGATATTAGTGTTAATGAATCAAACTATAGAGATCTAGTTATTCACAGTGGGCCTGCAGTTAGTCCTCCAAATGATGAAGAATTTAAGAATTGGCAATTTTACATACATCACAATCAAGAAGATAATCTACTGGCTATCTCCGGGGGAAGAACATTTTTTCTTGTCAATTTTGGCTGGGATTATCCTTTTTATAAAGTTAGATTAGAATCTTGCGGATATATTTTAAGAATACCTAGAGGAACTTTTCATAGATCAGTATCTGACGAAAACGGTTCCATAGTTTTAAATCAAGCCATTAGAGATGAAGGCGGTACAGTTGAATCTGAATTCAAGGTGACGAATAGCAAAG
>OAPD01000064.1_pt1 | contig 12294 bp, 12 predicted proteins | sample 1516291 | NCBI WGS metagenome assembly OAPD01 (sample SAMEA3275590, study PRJEB22092) | marine metagenome | biome: marine biome; feature: surface water; material: 00002010 | collected 2014-06-21T10:43:00+00 | depth 1 m
ATTCCAGATAAGCCTCCAACAAATCAAAATGTCATAAGAGACATAGATGACCCTCGACCCAAATGATCACACTGCCTTGGCCTATGCGCTGGCCGAAGAATACTCAATCAAAACCGTTGAGTTCTCTCAACTTGGCGAAGTCGTTGAGGGTGAAAATGCGTACCTAAATCTGATGCAAGGTGCAGTTACGGCGTTTAAAACCTGTTTTCAGTAATACTTGGGCGGGGCTTTGCCCCGCTTACAAACTCTTCTCGACGCGAAAATCGTTTGGGATCGTGTCGGTATTTTCCAAGATTAAATCCGCCATCACCTGTGCAATTCTTGGGGCCATACCAAACCCAATTTTAAATCCACCGTTCGCGATATATTCAGATGTATCCATCGGATGTACCCCCAACACCGGTGCACGGCTTTTGCTTCTGGGGCGCACCCCAGCCCAGCGCGCAAGAACCTTAGCATATCTCAAGTCAGGTAGAATACTGGTTGCACGTTCAATAACGCTGTCCAAGTGTTCGTCCGTTGCCGTCGGGTCCACATAATCACGTTCAGATGTTGATCCCACCGCCAGAGTACCATCAGCGTGTGGAATAAAGTGCAATGCATCGGCAAATATCTGCGGCTGTGTGCGCTGATCATAATCAAATAATGCCGCCTGCCCTTTTACGCCATTGCCGAAACTTTTGCCCGTGTAGTCCGATATGCGCTTTAAATCCCATGCCCCAGCCGCCCAAACAACCTTTCCTGAATCTGCAGCCGAACAGTGAATCTCCCCACCAGATTTTTGAATGGCCTGCGCGATTGAGGCAACAGCGTTTCGGGGTTGGATGCGTGCGCTTAGACTATCGTAAATCCATTTACCCGTTGGCGAGGGGGGTGCCCATTTAGGTTGCTGATCAACAACCCGCCACTCTGCCATCCCCTGCCACAGCGATTTGGCATTTTCACCCCGTTCCTGCGCCAATGATAAACCCGCTTCATCCAGCAATGGCTGAATTCGACCTGTGCGCGCATACCCACTGTTTAACCCAGAGGTACGATCAACGTGTTCCCAAAACGACTGCGCAATCTGAAGACTTTCGAATTGAAACGCTTTCTTTTCATTCCAATTTTCTGGGACATGGGGTGCAAGTGCACCAACAATACCCCCACTTGAGCCAGCACCAATACCATGTGGATCAATCACCTGAACCTTGGCGCCGCGCTGGATACATTCCCATGCAATCGATAAACCGATAATCCCTGCGCCTTTGATTGTCACTTCTGCCATTGCCAAGACTTTCGCTGATGATAGTGTGTCCCTATTCACGTCAATGACGTTTCGCAAGGTCCCGCATGAAAAACATAAATCCGTCCCTGACATGGCGCGAGGATAAAATCCCTGTGTCCACACAGTTTGATGATCCGTATTATTCACTGGATAACGGACTTGCCGAAACGCATCACGTCTTTCTCAGTGGAAATAACCTTCCCAAGCGGTTTGTCGATGGATTTCAGATCGCTGAATTGGGATTTGGGACAGGTTTAAATTTCATCGCAACACTTGATCAATGGCGCAAGAGTAAGATTGAGGGAAAATTTTATTTCACAAGCTTTGAAGCCTTTCCAATGACCCCCGCTGACATGATAAAGGCCTATGAACAGTTTCCAGAGATCGCAAACATTGCATGCGAAATTGCGCCACATCTGGAGAAGCTGCTGGAAACGGGCACATTATCACTGCATGATGCGCATTTGCATTTGATTACAGGCGATGCGCGTGAAACAGTTTCGCACTGGGACGCGCAAGCAGATTGTTGGTACCTTGACGGCTTTTCACCCGCAAAAAACCCAGAACTGTGGGAGACCAATTTGATGAAGGCTGTTTACGCCAAAACCTGCGCTGGTGGGACCGCGGCAACATATACCGCCGCAGGATTTGTTCGTCGAAATCTGTCAGATGCGGGTTTTGATGTTGAACGCGTCAAAGGGTTTGGACGCAAACGCCACATGAGCGTTGCGCGAAAGGCATAGAGATGCAATCGAATACGCGCCTTGGCATTCTATACATGGTGGCAACCACACTTGTTTTTGCACTACAAGATGGGTTTTCTCAGTACCTCAGCAGCACCTACAACGTTTATTTAGTGGTCATGATCCGATACTGGTTCTTTGCCGCCTTTGTCATTGCAATCACAGCCCGACGACCGGGCGGTATTCAGGCAGCACTCAAACCCAAATATCCAATTTTGCAAATCCTGCGCGGAACAATTTTGGCAATTGAAATCTGTGTCATGGTGACCGCATTCACAATATTAGGGCTGATCGAAAGCCATGCAGTGTTTGCATGCTATCCATTGTTGGTCGCAGCCTTATCAGGGCCCATTTTGGGCGAAGGCGTGGGATGGCGACGCTGGGCGGCAATCTTTGTTGGGTTTATCGGCGTTCTTATCATCCTTGAACCAGGCTATGCTGTATTTACACCAGCGGCTGTGATCCCCCTGATTTCGGCATTCATGTTCGCACTTTATGGATTGATGACGCGATATGTGGCACGCGGGGACAGCGCGGCCACATCCTTTTTCTGGACAGGGATCGTTGGCGTTGTCGTTATGACGATAATCGGTATCGGCAACTGGCAACCCATGACACACACGGACTACGGCTGGATGGCAATTCTGTGCGTCTTGGGCGCATTGGGGCATTACCTGTTGATTAAATGTTTCGAAGTGGCAGAGGCGAGCTCTGTGCAACCTTTTGCCTATTTGCAACTGGTCTTTGCTTCGGGAATCGGCATGTGGTTTTTTGGCGAAACATTAGAGTTACACGTCGCCGTTGGGGCCGTGATTGTTGTATCCGCAGGCCTGTTTACATTATGGCGCGCGCAACGACAGGCTTGATCCCTTTAGCATGGCTTCAAAGCTTTTCGGTGCGATGACTTTTCCAAGCCGTGCCTGATAAATTGGCAGGCTTTCCGTAACCCGCATGATATAATTTCGCGTTTCTTGGAATGGGGCCATTTCGATCCAATCGATGACATCCACCACATCATTCCGTGGATCTCCCATCAGTTCGATCCAACGATCCGCCCGCGACGGTCCCGCGTTGTAGGCAACTGACATCAACACGGGGTTTCCACCATATCGTTCGGCCAACTCTTCTAAATAAGTGATGCCTATGCGCGCATTATAGGCCCAATCCGTTTCTAAGCGTTTCTGCGAGTATCTAATCCCAACGCGATCCGCCATTTCCTTGGCCGTTTTGGGCATGACTTGCATCAAACCACGTGCGCCTACCGGTGAAATCACATAGGGGTCAAATTCACTTTCACGTCGCGCAATCGCCAGCACCAATTCGGACGGCACGCGCGCGGGCATTCGTGCAACTGGATGCAACGCATAGTATGGGCGTACAAACGTCTTGCCCATCGATGCCTGACGTTTACCCAACATGACCAAAACGTGTGGTTTGCGTAATTCCTCCAAAAAATCATTCAGTTTGCGGACATCGTCGGTGCCGAGTGTTTCAGAAAGATGTGTAATGAACCGTTCACCCAGTGGATTTTGGTTTGCCGAAAACAGCAGTATCGCCGCATGTAGGACGGAGCTATTGACGAAACTTGCATCTCGCCAATCTGGCAACTCTCCCCAAGTTAGAAAGTCAGATGGCATGGGCATGTTTGCTTTTTCTGCACTTAGAAGACCATAAAAACTGCTCTGATATTTTGCACCGTTTTGATAGGCAGCAAGTGCTGCTTCTTCATTCCCTGATGCGGCATGCGCACGCCCCAACCAGTAATGTGCGCGACCAAGAGAAATGGGTGTATCAACCGCAGACAGAAAATTAGTGAAATGTTGAATCGCTTGTTTTGGATCGTTTAGTCGACGCAACGCAGCAAAACCTGCCAACCACTCCAACTTAGCATAGCTGGCCCCCTCTGCGATATGATGGTTGGCCGCTAATGTATAGGCTTGCTTATTTTTGCCGTCGAACAACAGATCGCGGACAATACTAATGCGCGCATCGGCCCAGCGTTCTGACTGCCCTAATCGGCCGGCACGCTCGCTTGAAACACTCAGGAGATCAATTGCGCTATCTCGAAATCCGTTTTTCAAACGCCATTCAAATCTGGCGTGGTTCAGCACGGGGTGATTACCCAGTGCGTTTGGAACCGCATTTATCAATGCGGTCACGCCCTCTTGTCCCTTTCGCAATGCAATTCGGGCACGCAACAATGCGGACAGGTCGACCCCCACCAATTGCTCCATCTGTTGAGCCGAGGCATGTTCATCCATCCACAACATTTCGATCAAGCGCAACTCATGCAACGGCGTCAGGATCGAACCAAAAGCAGACAAAAATGCACCTTGTTGAGGCGCCGTCAGGGGAAGCGTAATCCAAGCATTTTGTGCAACCAACTCGGCTTTGTTACTCTGTCCATCATTGGATAATGCCAACGCGTAAGCAAGCGCACCTTCACCCGTTTGTGGGGTGGATTTTTCAAAGTATGATAGGATTGTTTGATCGTTTGCATCGCTTAACGCGACTTCGGATTGCTTCTGCAAATAGGGCAATCCAGGCCAATCCCAATTCCTTTCCAGAAACTTAAGCGCCTCTTGCGCAGTCCCCTGTCCAGCACGCAAACGATGCCATTCAATGATGTCCCGTGCGACTGTGCCATCACTTTGCGCAATGCGTAGGGCATCCTCCCAATTTCCTGCATTCATTTCGGAAAATGCACGTTCCAACGCGCGCTCTTCGGCCCATAGGGTCGAAACCGCCGACGAAAGAATAAGAAAAACACAGAATACTCGGAACATGACTTGCAATTTCAACTCATTGGCTGGATAGGTACCCATAGCTTATGTCACATAACTCAGGCATCAAGTCATGGTTTCCTTATCTGCAAGAAACCGCTTTATTCATCCGGGCCCTGCCCGCCAAACACGAAAGGAGCGTGTCATGTTAAAAGGCTCAATGCCAGCTTTGATCACGCCGTTCAAAGACGGCGCTGTGGATCTGGATACACTTAAAAAATTGGTCGATTGGCACATTGACCAAGGAAGCCACGGGTTGGTTCCTGTCGGCACAACAGGCGAAAGCCCGACCCTTACCCATGATGAACATGAATTGGTTGTCGAAACTGTGGTGACAGCAGCAGCGGGACGCGTTCCTGTTGTTGCGGGTGCAGGATCAAACAATACGGCCGAGGCATTGCGATTCGTTGAGCATGCGAAAAAAGTCGGTGCGGATGCCGCCCTTGTGGTGACGCCATATTACAACAAACCAACACAGGCAGGTTTGATCGCGCATTTTGAGGCGCTTGCAAATTCATCTGACCTACCAATCGTTATCTATAACATTCCGGGTCGTTCGGTTGTTGACATGTCGCCAGAGACGATGGGCGCATTGGCAAAGCTGCCCAACATCATTGGCGTTAAGGACGCAACTGGTGATTTGGCGCGCGTTTGCGATCAACGTATGACATGCGGTGCTGACTTTCTTCAGATTTCAGGAGAGGACGCAACAGCACACGGGTTTAATGCCCAAGGTGGTGTTGGCTGTATTTCCGTAACCGCAAACGTTGCCCCAGCGCTGTGCGCACAAATGCAAGAGGCCACATTGCGTGGTGATTATGCCGCTGCACTTGAATTACAGGATCGTTTGATGCCGTTGCATAAGGCGATTTTCACTGAACCAGGTCTGGTCGGGGCAAAATATGCAATGTCAGAATTAGGCTTATGTTCTGATGAAGTGCGTTTGCCGCTTGTCCCACTAACAGACGGAACCAAAGCAAAGGTACGCGACGCACTGCATCATGCGGGCTTGCTGAACTAACACGAGATCAAATTGAAAACCGAAGGCGCGTTTCACGCGCCTTTTTCATTTCAACGCTAAGGACACAGGCATGGTATCCATCGCGTTACGATACCATTGCCTGATCAACAACCGCTCATCCTCTTCCATCCAAGATACATTTGCGGGCGGCATCGCGTGACTTACCCCTGACTGCAAATAGATAGCCTTGGCATGTTGGGTAATGTCCGCGGTGGTTTCTAAAAACACATGTTTAGGCGCACGACGAATCCCGTCATAGACGGGTTCGCGTGCATGACACATAGAACATCTGCCCAAAACAATATCTTGGGCCTCATCAAAACCAACTGCCGTTGCAAAGATATCCTGCCGTGCGGACAGATCACTCGTGTCTGTGGGATCCTGATGCAGTGGTACGGTGGACAGCCACATGATCAGAATGAACAAAATAATGGTCGCGGGCCAGGTCCAAATTGGATTTCCCCGCCGCGCATGAAGTGAATTGAAATAATGGCGAATGGTCACCCCCATTAGGAAAACCAATGCCGCGATGATCCAATTATACTCGCTCGCAAATGCAAGCGGATAGTGATTGGACAGCATGAAGAAGATGACGGGTAAGGTCAGATAATTGTTGTGAGTCGAACGTAACTTGGCGATCTTCCCATATTTTGGATCGGGTGCGCGGCCCGCAATCAAATCCGCTACAACGATTTTTTGGTTGGGGATGATAATGAAAAAAACGTTTGCCGACATGATTGTCGCCGTAAACGCACCCAAATGCAGAAGCGTAGCACGCCCTGTGAATACCTGATTATATCCCCACCCCATGATGACCAGCAAAACAAATAACAGAACCATCAACAAGGTTGGTGTTTCGCCCAAGGGGGATTTGCACAATTGATCGTAAACAATCCAACCAAATGCCAATGATCCAGCCGAAATCAAAATCCCCTGAAACAGGGACAAATCGGTTTTGCTGGCATCAATCAAATACAACTCGCCACCCGCCCAATAGACAATCATCAACAGCGCCGCACCAGAAAGCCATGTGGAATAACTTTCCCATTTAAACCATGTCAAATGCTCTGGCATACGTTCAGGGGCAACCAGATATTTGCGGATGTGGTAAAAGCCACCGCCATGCACTTGCCATTCTTCCCCATGTGCGCCTTTGGGCAAATCTGGCGCTTGGCGTAATCCCAAATCCAATGCGATAAAATAGAACGACGATCCAATCCATGCGATTGCCGTAATCACATGCAGCCAGCGTACCGCGAATGCCAGCCAATCCCATATAATCGTCAATTCGTATGCCATTGCTCTGCCCTCGATCTTTGCGCTTGGTGCGAAACTATCGTTGTCTGTGATTTTCTTGTATTGTAGAAAATACCCAATCTGTTTCAAGAAAATCGGAATAATGTCGTACTTTGATAATATCAAAACCTTTATTCGCGTCTATGAACTTGGCTCGATGTCAGCAGCTGCGCGGGATCAACGCATTTCGCCTGCTGTGGCCTCTGCACGCATTTCACAACTAGAGGAACACCTAAGCGTCCGTTTGTTTCAGCGCACCACGCGCATGTTGCATCCCACGGAACAGGGTAAACTATTCTATTCTGGTGCAACCCGCGTTTTGGAAGCGGTAGAAGATGCCGAAGCCGCGGTGCAGGATATCACCCAAAACCCGCGCGGAACACTGTATGTGGCAGCCCCACTTGGCATTGGACGGCGTTTAATAGCTCCTGCGATTCCAATGTTCAAACAACAATTCCCATTGATCGACATTCGCTTACGCCTGTCTGATCGACGTGTGGATGTTTTGGCAGAAGGTTTGGATTTGGCGTTCTTCTTGGGCAATCCCGAGGATTCGACATTAAAAATGCGCAAATTTGCGAATTGCGCGCGCCTGTTGTGCGCAGCGCCTGAATACATTGCCGCGCGTGGTGCGCCCGAAAATGTGTCCGCCTTAACCGATGGATCGCACGATTGCCTGAACCTTCGCTTCCCAGGCGCATCTGAATTTCAGTGGCCACTTCTTATCGACGGCACGGTTCAACGCATCGCAGTTAAAGGACCCTATGAAAGTGACGACGGAGACGTCCTAACCAATTGGGCCTTGGAAGGTCATGGAATTGTTTTAAAACCCTTTTTCGAAGTTCAAGAATATTTGAACACTGGCCAACTGGTTCCTATACTAACAGGCATTATGCCAACAGAGGTACGGTTGGGGTGCCTCTATCCGCATCGCAAACGGCAGGATCCCAAAACACGACACTTCATGGATTTCATGGCCCAGCACATTACGACCGCGCTTCAGGAATAATCAACTGCCCCGATAGGTGGAGTATCCATAGGGCGATAATAACAATGGCACGTGATAGTGATCGTTCAGCGCCATTCCAAAGCGAATTGGAATAACGTCCAAAAATTTGGGTTCTGGCCCCGCCTGCCCTGTTGCCAAAAGATAATCACCGGCATGAAACACCAATTCATACTGCCCCAGTTCAAATTGCGATGCAGGCAGGATTTGTTGATCCGTGCGCCCATCTGCGTTTGTTTCCAAACTGATCACATGTTGGCGTGCGTCCCCATCAATGCGGTACAAATCAATCTTAAGTCCCGCCGCGGGACATCCACGCGCTGTATCCAAAACATGTGTTGTTAAAAAACCTGACATCGTGGTCCCCAAGCTGTTTGGGACAGTATTTCGCTTGTTCAACGCATGATCAACAACAATCCGAACACCAAAACAGTTTCAAAAATAATTTGAAAGGCAAACGAATTTTGCGAAAGTACAAGGGAGTGGAACACAACGAAGGAAACACCATGATACGTTACGAACGGGACATGCTGGGGTATGGAGCGACGCCGCCAAATGCAAACTGGCCCAATCAGGCGCGCATCGCGGTGCAATTCGTGATCAATTATGAAGAAGGCGGGGAAAATTGCGTTCTTCACGGGGACGCAGGATCAGAAGCCTTCTTGTCTGAAATCGTTGGTGCGGCTTCGTGGCCTGATCAACGCCATTGGAATATGGAAAGCATCTATGAATACGGCGCGCGCGCTGGTTTTTGGCGTTTGCATCGTCTTTTCACCGAACTGAATATTCCCGCGACCGTTTATGGTGTCGCGACCGCACTTGCGCGTTCCCCTGTTCAGGTGCGCGCGATGCAGGATGCAGGTTGGGAAATTGCCAGTCACGGTTTGAAATGGGTTGAGCATAAGGACATGCCCAAAGAAGAAGAGCGCACCCAAATTCAACAAGCAATCGCGCTGCACACCGAGGTCACAGGCGAACGGCCATATGGGTGGTATACGGGGCGATGCTCGGAAAATACGGTCGCGCTTGTCGCCGAAGACGGTGGATTTGATTATATCTCTGACACTTATGCAGATGATCTCCCGTATTGGATGATGCTGGACGGGCGGGACCAGTTAATTATTCCATACACGCTGGATGCCAATGACATGCGCTTTGCAACGCCACAGGGCTTCAATTCAGGCGATCAATTTTTTCAATATTTGAAAGACAGCTTTGACGCCCTTTATGCAGAAGGCGCGGGCGGACAGCCCAAAATGATGTCCGTCGGTTTGCATTGTCGCTTGATCGGACGGCCGGGTCGCGTGATGGCCTTACGCCGTTTTATGGAGTATGCACAGGCAAAAGAGGGCGTTTGGTTCGCAACGCGCCGCGATATTGCAAAACACTGGATCGAAAATCATCCGCCTGTTCATTTTGATCGACCCAGTCAAATGTCACGCGAAGAATTCATTGACGCATATGGTTCGATTTTTGAGCATTCCGCATGGGTTGCCGAGGGTGCATATGATGGTGAATTGGGTGCTGCACATGACTGCGCCATCGGATTACACAACGCAATGGCACGGGCTTTCAGACGCGCAGATCACAAGGATCGCTTGGCCGTTTTGCGTGCACACCCTGATCTGGCTGGCAAATTGGCGGCAGCAAAACGCCTGACCAAAGAAAGCACATCAGAACAAGCCTCGGCAGGCCTAGACGCATTGACAGATGCAGAGCGGGCGAAGTTCCAAGAACTGAATACACAATACGTGAAAAAGCATGGCTTCCCCTTCATTATCGCCGTGAGGGATCACAGCAAGCAAGGCATTTTGCGTGCATTTGAACGCAGAATTGGGAATGCGACAGAGGATGAATTTGAAGAAGCTTGCAAGCAAGTCGAACGGATCGCAGAGCTGAGATTAAGTGAGATCCTGCCATGAGTATGGAAATCATCATTGAACCGCTTACTGACAAGGCATTCGCCCCATTTGGTGAAATTTTAGAGGCGTCTGGGACACCTGATAAAATCATAAATCAGGGGATGTGTGGACGCCATCATGACCTTGCCACACTGGATTTTGGTAATGGGCGTGCAGGGATAAGTATCTTTGATGCCCAGGTGCGAACACTGCCTTATGAACTAACGATGATGGAGCGCCATCCAGAAGGATCACAAGCTTTTGTCCCGATGTCGTATTTTCCGTTCCTGATCATTGTTGCGGCAGATGCAAATGGCAATCCAGGCAGACCACGCGCCTTTTTATCGAATGCGGGTCAGGGCATCAATTTTCACCGCAACACATGGCACGGTGTTTTGACGCCGCTACATGCACCAGGTCTATTCTGCGTCATAGATCGGATCGGAGAAGGTGCAAATCTAGAAGAATTTTTCTTTGACACACCATATATAGTTGTATCAAAGTCTTAGCAATTCGCCCGAAAAAGAGGCGAAACGCATAAATTACAGTCAATCAGGGGAGACTTATTATGACTGATAAAGCAATGGGAGCGTATAGCGATCCCAACTCAATGCCGCCTATGGGTCAGGCGGTGCCACTTGGCCTGCAACACGTTTTGGCGATGTTTGCATCAAATGTGACACCTTCAATTATCGTGGCAGGCGCCGCAGGATTAGCTTTTGGCAGCGCTGAACAAATCTATCTAATTCAGATGGCCATGCTATTTGCGGGTGTCGCAACGATTTTCCAAACAATGGGCTTTGGTCCAGTGGGCGCACGGATGCCAATCATGCAGGGCACCAGCTTTGCCTTTGTTGGTGTGTTAGCTGGTATTTCAGCGACCCAAGGATTGGGCGTTGCCCTGACTGCCTGTATCATCGGTGGTCTTATCCACTTTGCACTGGGTTCTGTCATTGGACGCATCCGCTTTCTTTTCCCTCCACTTGTCACAGGTTTGGTCATTTTGGCGATCGGTCTTTATTTGATCCCAGTGGGTATCAAATACGCCGCAGGTGGCGCTGCTGATTTCCAAATGGCGGCCGAAAGCTTTGGCTCACTTAAACACTGGACCGTCGCATTGACGGTAATCGTCGTGGCATTGTTGTTTAAGTTTAAAACTTCAGGCGCGCTTTCAAATGCGGCGATCCTTATTGGTTTGCTTGCGGGCTACGCAGTTGCCGCAATGTTGGGCATGGTCAGCCTTGCAGGTTTCCAAAAAGCAAGCTGGGTTACAAGCATTCAGGTCCTACCATATGGCTTTGAATTCAGCTTGGGTGCAGTTATCGCGGTCACATTGGTGTCAATCGTGTCTGCCGTTGAAACTGTAGGCGATGCATCAGCAACAGCAAAAGCAGGCGCAGGACGCGATGCAACGGACGAAGAGATTGCGGGCGCAACATATGCGGACGGTCTGGGAACCGCGGTCGCGGGTGTCTTTGGCGGTTTACCAAACACATCCTTTAGCCAGAACGTCGGCATTGTCGGCATGACTGGCGTCATGAGCCGTCACGTTGTCACCATTGCTGGTGTCATCTTGGTAATCTGTGGTTTGCTACCAAAAATCGGCGCATTGATCGCATCTATGCCACTACCTGTTTTGGGCGGTGGTGTGATCGTTATGTTCGGCATGGTTGCCGCCGCTGGCATGAATGTTTTGTCAGAGGTAAAAATGACACGTCGTAACATGGTAATCATCGCGATTTCATTGACTGCGGGTCTTGGTTTGAACCTTGTTCCAACGGCTGTTCAGTATCTTCCTGGTATTTGGAAAACGCTTGCGACTTCTGCTGTTGCGCCAACGGCTTTCCTTGCCATTGTGCTGAACCAAATCCTACCAGAGGATATGGAATAAACCATTTTAATAATCTAACTGTCAGGCCCCGCGCTATGCGGGGCTTTTTTTCTTGAAAATTGGTTCAGATGGCGCAACTCTGAACGTATGAATAACCTGACACCCTTTCCTGGTACGAACGCACATCATGTTGTTGCGTTTCATCGCACCGAACTTAGCGTAATTCTATCACTCTATGGTCAGATGGTAGCAGCGGGCGAATGGCGGGATTATGGAATTTCATCGTTAAAAGAAGTCGCCGTCTTTTCAATATTTAGGCGCACAGCGGAACAACCCCTGTACAGAATTGAAAAACGCCCAAAGCTGCGCAGCAAACAGGGCGAATACAGCGTTATCGGTATGGATGGTCAAATCCTAAAACGCGGTCATGATTTGAAAACGGTTCT
>OAPD01000071.1_pt1 | contig 11978 bp, 11 predicted proteins | sample 1516291 | NCBI WGS metagenome assembly OAPD01 (sample SAMEA3275590, study PRJEB22092) | marine metagenome | biome: marine biome; feature: surface water; material: 00002010 | collected 2014-06-21T10:43:00+00 | depth 1 m
ATCTGGGCGCGCGGTGGCAGGACGATCTGGCCCTGGTCAGGCGACAGCTCCCCCCGGATCAGCCGGAAGAGCGTCGTCTTTCCTGTCCCGTTCCGCCCGACGAGACCGATCCGCGCGCCAGATGGTATCTGTGCTGAGGCCCCGTCGAAGAGGGGCCTGCCGACCATTTGAAATCCGAGATCCTGGATCGTGAGCATGGCGCCCGGCTAGCAGAGGGTCGGGCCCGGGGTGATGGGACGCGTTTGGGATGCCCGCAGAAAACGCGGCCATGGCAATTGGGGGTCACCCCAAAGAATGGACCTATTCCAACATCGCAACGATGAAAGATCAGATGAAGCCACTTGGGCTTTCAATTGATTGGAGCCGTGAATTTGCCACCTGTGACCCCGAATACTATGGCCAGCAGCAGGCACTATTCCTTGATTTTCTAGAGCATGGGTTGGTCTATCGCAAAAACGCCGTGGTCAACTGGGACCCAGTGGACATGACCGTTTTGGCCAACGAACAGGTTGAAAATGGCCGAGGCTGGCGTTCGGGCGCGATTGTTGAGCGTAAAGAACTGACACAGTGGTTCTTTAAAATTTCAGAGCATGCCGAGGATTTGCTGGGCGCAATTGACGGTTTGGATGATTGGCCCGCCAAAGTGAAATTGATGCAGCAAAACTGGATCGGCAAATCACGCGGTTTGGAGTTTGCCTTTGATCTGATCGATGGCCCAGAGGGGCATGAGGATATCGCCGTTTACACAACACGTCCCGATACATTATTGGGCGCATCCTTTGTGGGGATTTCGGCGGATCATCCACTGGCCCGTCATTTGGAAAAATCAAACCCCGAAATTGATGCCTTTAATAAAGAATGCCGTCAGATGTCCACATCTGAGGCCGACATGGAAAAGGCCGAGAAAAAGGGCTACGACACAGGTCTGCGCGTGCGTCACCCGCTAAACCCTGATTGGGAATTGCCTGTTTGGATCGCAAATTTCATTCTGATGGATTATGGAACGGGCGCGATTTTCGCGTGTCCCGCACACGACCAGCGCGATTTGGATTTCGCACGCAAATACGATTTGCCCGTAACAGACACCTTTTATGCGTTGGACGATGAAACACCCGTTGAAAACACGGCCTTCGTTCCCGCAAAATCCGAAAAGGTAAAATGGGTTAACCATTTTGCAGGTCTGGATGTTGCAACAGGGGATCAGGCCATCGCCGCAACAATCGAATTTGCCGAAAACGCAGGCTGGGGCAAAGGTGTCACAAAATTCCGTCTGCGCGATTGGGGTCTTAGCCGTCAGCGCTATTGGGGCTGTCCGATTCCTGTTGTGCACTGCGACAGCTGTGGTGTTGTTCCCGAGAAAAAGGAAAACTTGCCCATCCGTTTGCCTGACGATGTCAGCTTTGACAAACCGGGGAACCCGCTTGATCGCCATCCAACATGGCGCCAATGTGCGTGTCCTACTTGCGGTCAGGAGGCACTGCGCGAAACCGATACGATGGACACATTCGTTGACAGTTCATGGTATTTCGCACGCTTTACTTCACCACGTGCAGACACGCCAACAACTGCCGATGACATCGCCTATTGGATGAATGTGGATCAATATATTGGCGGCATCGAACACGCGATTTTGCACCTGCTTTATTCGCGCTTTTTCGCACGTGCGATGCAAATCTGTGGCCACCTACCCCAAAGTGCGGTTGAACCCTTTAACGCGCTATTCACCCAAGGCATGGTGACCCACGCAATCTATAAACGTGATGGTCAGGATGGTCGACCCGTTTACTATTACCCTGAACAGGTCGACCTGCGCGAGGGTAAGGCGTTTTTGATCGAGGATGGATCAGAGGTGGACATCATTCCATCCGCGAAAATGTCAAAATCAAAAAACAACGTCGTTGATCCGCTGGCGATCATTGACGCCTTCGGTGCCGATACAGCCCGTTGGTTTGTTTTGTCCGACAGCCCGCCCGAACGTGACGTGGAATGGACCGCATCAGGCGCAGAGGCCGCCGCAAAACATTTGGGTCGCGTATATCGGCTTGCCTTGGATTGTGCGGGGTCTACAACCTCTGCAAATGAGGAAGATAAGGTATTGCTGAAGGAAACGCACAAGGCGATCCACGACATCACGCAGGGTATCGAAAGTTTCGGTTTCAATGCCGCGATTGCGCGTCTTTACGGATTTACAAACACTGTTGCGAAATCCAAGGCAGGATCTGAAACCAAGGCCGTGGCCATGCGCACCCTTGCACAAATGATGGCCCCCATGACCCCACATTTGGCCGAAGAAGTTTGGTCCATGTTGGGCGGTGAAGGATTGGTCATCAACGCAGCATGGCCCAAGGCGGACCCTGCGTTGCTGGTCGATGACGAAGTGACGATGCCGATACAAGTCAACGGAAAACGACGCGCGGAAATCAGCGTGGCCAAAGACATGTCAAAAGAAGAGGTTGAAAAACTTGCTCTTGCGCAGGATGCTGTGGTGCGGGCGCTTGACGGGGCAAGCCCCAAGAAGGTGATCGTTGTCCCCGGACGGATCGTGAATGTGGTTATCTGACCGAAGACGCTTTTTAGCACTAAGTGGCGCATTTTTAGCGGGCTGCGGATTGCAGCCTGCAAATCAAATGCAGTCGGTTGATCAGATATTATCGTCAATCACACTGGAAACACCGCGTGACCGACGGTCATTCTATTTTCGAAACGCGCTTGAAGATCGATTGGGCGCGTCTGATTCCGCGCCCCGATATGGCCTGTCCTATCAACTTAGCTCAGCAGCATCGCGGTCTGCGATCGCACCAGATGGTCGCTCATTGCGTCAACAGGTTGAAGGTACTGTGACATTCATGTTGCGTGATCTGACGAATAATGCGGTCGTCTACACCCAAAACAGGCGCGCGTTTGTGGGGTATTCCACCAACGGATCCTCCGCAGCCACCCAAGCCGCCGCACGGGACGCAGAACGCCGTTTGATGCATCAATTGGCGGATGAAGTTATTCGTGATTTGATGTTCTATGGTGCCACATGAAACTGAATGGGCGCGACATATCAGCATTGGTTGCGAAACCCGATGATCGCACACCTGCAGTTTTATTTTATGGCGCGGATGCCATGCGTGTCGCGCTAAAGCGTGAAGAATATCTGAAAAACCTACTTGGCCCGAATGCCGACGAAGAAATGCGCCTTGCCCGCTTTAGCGCGAGCGAACTTAAAAAAGAACCCGCGATGTTGCAGGATGCCTTAAAGGCCCAAGGGTTTTTCCCAGGGCAGCGGGCCGTATTCATCGAAGAGGCGGCCGATGCAGTATCCAAAATCGTGATGGATGGGATCGCCGCATGGGAACAAGGCGATGCAACCATTGTTGTGACCGCAGGTCAGCTAAAGCCAAGCTCATCCTTGCGCAAAGGATTTGAAGGACACAGCAGCGCGAAATGCGCCCCAATCTATGACAATCCCCCAACCCGCGCAGAAATTGAGGCGGACTTGAAAAAAGCAGGCCTTGCGCATGTTCCAATGGAGGCGATGGATACGTTAAACGCATTGGCGCGCGATTTGGAACCGGGTGATTTTCGCCAAACGCTGGAAAAACTAGCGCTCTATAAATATGAGGACGATACGGCCGTCAGCACGCAGGATATCGAGGCTTGCGCTCCAACCTCTGCCGAAGCTGAATTGGACGATATCCTAAACATTGTGGCCAGCGGGCGTGCGGACCAAATTGGACCCGTTATGAAGCGACTAAGGGATCAGGGGATTCAACCCGTCACCCTAACCATTGGTGCTGCGCGTCATTTCAAAACACTGTTTTCCGCAGCATCTGATCCGGGCGGTGCGGCAAACGGGGTTGGGAAACTGCGCCCCCCCGTCTATGGACCACGGCGCGATATGATCGTGCGACAGGCGCAGCATTGGGGCGGACGAAAGTTACAGGACGCCTTGACCGTTTTAACCGATCTTGATTTGCAACTACGCTCAGCAGGGCAACGCGCCCCCGCGATGGAATTGGTCGAACGCAGCCTGATCCGTCTGGCCATGATGGCACGGCGGTAATCCACAATCACCAATGCAGTGTCGGTTGGAAACAACACCGCAACAAATCACGCAAACACCGACGTAATACCGACATGACACCGACGTTATACCGACGTGTGTTTTTGGCATGAAAAAACCCGCCACACGACCGTGTAGCGGGTTCAAATTTTTACCTGTTCAGGGAATTAGTTATTGGCGTTCAGGCCAATATCACCACCCATCGCCACCATGTCAGACAACAGCTTGGCTGCGTCATCAACTGGGCCAGGTTCGTTCACGAAAACCTCTTTCGCAGTATTCAAAGCGGCGCGTGCCTCTTCAAGAATTGCGTCAAATGTTTCCTGTGTCATTTCCTCGCGTGGCAAGGCACGTTCGGCCAAAACAGATAGGTTCTCACCGATTTCAGCGAAGCCGCCGGTGACAACATATTCTTGTGTTCCGCCTGTGCTTTCGACACGCAAAATGCCTGGGCGTAGCGTGGTGATCAGAGGCGCATGACCTGGCATTGCCGTCATGTCACCATCCGCACCTGGGATTTGAACCGACGTCACCTCGAGCGACGCAACGCGACGCTCTGGGCTGACTAGGTCAAATTGCATTGTGTCTGCCATTTAGGCCTCCTTTAGGCCGCGTCTGCCGCCATTTTTTCGGCTTTTGCGATCACTTCGTTGATGCCACCAACCATGTAGAAGGCACCTTCTGGCAAGTGGTCATACTCACCAGCAACAACCGCTTTGAACGATGAGATTGTGTCATCTAGTGGGACCTGAACACCGTCAGAACCTGTGAACACTTTCGCAACGTCGAATGGCTGTGACAAGAAACGCTGGATCTTACGTGCACGTGCAACTGTCAATTTGTCTTCTTCTGACAATTCGTCCATGCCCAAGATCGCGATGATGTCTTGAAGTGATTTGTAGCGCTGCAAGATACCTTGAACAGAACGCGCAACTTCATAATGCTCTTCACCAACAACGGATGGGTCCATCAGACGTGATGATGAGTCAAGTGGGTCAACCGCAGGGTAGATACCAAGTTCTGAAATCGCACGTGACAAAACAGTTGTCGCATCCAAGTGCGCAAATGTTGTCGCAGGCGCCGGGTCAGTAAGGTCATCCGCTGGAACATAAACCGCCTGGATCGATGTAATCGAACCATTTTTGGTTGATGTAATACGTTCCTGCATCGCACCCATGTCTGTTGCCAATGTTGGCTGGTAACCCACGGCTGATGGGATACGACCCAATAGCGCAGACACCTCAGAACCCGCCTGAGTAAAGCGGAAGATGTTGTCAACAAAGAACAAAACGTCTGTACCTGACTGGTCACGGAACTGTTCCGCCAATGTCAAACCTGTCAACGCAACACGTGCACGCGCTCCGGGAGGTTCGTTCATTTGACCATAAACAAGCGCCACCTGAGAGTCAGATAAGTTGTCAGGCTTAATAACGTTAGATTCGATCATTTCGTGGTAAAGGTCGTTTCCTTCACGTGTACGCTCGCCCACACCCGCGAAAACGGAGAAGCCAGAGTGCACTTTCGCGATGTTGTTGATCAATTCCATGATCAAAACGGTTTTACCAACACCCGCACCACCGAATAGACCAATCTTACCACCTTTGGCGTAAGGCGCCAAAAGGTCGATAACCTTAATACCAGTTACCAAGATTTCTGATTCAGTTGACTGTTCGTTGAACTCAGGCGCGGGTTGGTGAATTGCGCGCGTTTCATCTGACGCGACTGGACCTTGTTCGTCGATTGGTTCGCCAACAACGTTCAAAATACGTCCCAATGTCGCGTTTCCAACTGGAACTGAGATTGGTCCGCCAGTGTCTGTCACCGCTTGACCACGAACAAGACCTTCGGTCGCGTCCATCGCGATAGTACGTACAGTATTTTCACCTAGGTGCTGGGCAACTTCCAGAACCAGTGTCTTACCGTTGTTATCCGTGGTTAGCGCGTTCAAGATCTCTGGTAGGTGATCATCGAACTGCACGTCCACAACGGCGCCGATCACCTGAGTGATTTTGCCTTTTGCGTTTGCCATAGTTTCGTCTCCGGTTCTTAGAGCGCTTCTGCGCCCGAGATGATTTCAATAAGCTCGTTGGTAATGACAGCCTGACGCGAGCGGTTGTATTCAATTGTCAGTTTGTCGATCATGTCACCCGCGTTGCGGGTCGCGTTGTCCATCGCAGACATCCGTGCACCTTGCTCGGATGCGCCATTTTCCAGCAATGCCGAGAAAATCTGCGTTGCTACACCACGTGGAAGAAGATCGGCCAGGATAGCCTCTTCGTCTGGTTCGTAGTCATATAGCGTTGCAGCGGCATCACCCTCGGTCGCTTCAAACGACGCTGGGATGATTTGCTGTGCTGTTGGCACTTGGCTTACGACGTTGATAAAGCGCGCATAGAAAATGGTTGCTACGTCGAATTCTCCTGCCTCGAAACGAGATAGGACGCCTTTTGCGATATCTTGCGCGTTTGAATAACCAATGCGCTTAACTTCAGATAGATCAACATGTTCAATGTAGTGATCGCCAAGGTCGCGCTTCATGCTGTCGCGGCCCTTTTTGCCTACTGTGATGATCTTGACTGTTTTGCCCGCAGCAACAAGGTCCGCTGCGTGCTGTTTTGCAAGTTTTGCGATGTTCGAGTTAAAGCCACCGCACAGACCACGTTCCGCTGTCATAACGACAAGCAAGTGTGTCTGATCAGATCCCGTACCACGCAGCAGCATCGGAGCAGAGTCCGAACCGCCAACTGATGCCGCAAGTGATCCCAATACCGCGTTAAAACGCTCTGCATAGGGACGACCGGCCTCAGCTGCTTCTTGGGCGCGGCGCAATTTTGCGGCCGCGACCATCTGCATGGCTTTGGTGATCTTACGAGTGTTCTTAACACTCTCGATCCGGTTTTTTAAGTCCTTCAGACTTGGCATAGCCTCGTCCCCTTATGCGAAATCTGCTGCGAATTCATCCAACGCGGCGCGGATTTTTGTCTCAGCTTCGCCTTTGATTTTTGGATCTTCGTTTGTGATGTAGTCCAGTAGGTCTGCATGCTTGCCGCGTAGATGCGCCAATAGGCCTGCTTCGAAACGACCAACTTGGTTCACTTCAACACTGTCTAGGTATCCGTTCGTACCCGCAAAAATCAGACATACGATTTCGGCGTTTGTCAAAGGCGAATACTGTGGCTGCTTCATAAGCTCTGTTAGGCGCGCACCACGGTTCAACAACTGTTGTGTTGCTGCGTCTAGGTCTGAACCAAACTGAGCGAAGGCCGCCATTTCACGATACTGAGCAAGTGACAGTTTAACTGGACCCGCAACTGATTTCATCGCGTTTGTTTGCGCAGATGAACCAACACGAGAAACAGATAGACCTGTGTTCACCGCTGGGCGGATACCTTGGTAGAACAATTCTGTTTCCAAGAAGATCTGACCGTCTGTAATCGAAATCACGTTTGTTGGGATAAACGCAGAAACGTCGCCGCCCTGTGTTTCAATGATCGGCAGCGCCGTCAATGAACCTGCACCGTGATCTTCGTTCAACTTCGCTGAACGTTCTAGCAGACGTGAGTGAAGATAGAAAACGTCACCTGGATACGCTTCACGTCCAGGAGGACGACGAAGTAGAAGTGACATCTGACGATATGACACAGCTTGTTTTGACAAATCATCATAAATGATCAATGCGTGCTTGCCGTTGTCACGGAAGTATTCTGCCATCGCTGTCGCCGCATATGGCGCCAAGAACTGCATAGGTGCTGGGTCAGACGCAGTCGCTGCAACAACAACTGAATACTCAATCGCGCCAGTCTCTTCTAGCTTCTTCACCAACTGTGCAACTGTTGAACGCTTTTGGCCAACCGCAACGTAGATACAGTATAGCTTTTTGCTGTCATCATCGCCAGCTGCTTCGTTGTATGTTTTTTGGTTTAGGATGGTGTCCAATGCCACGGCTGTTTTACCAGTTTGGCGGTCACCAATGATCAATTCACGCTGGCCACGACCGATTGGGATCATCGCGTCAACTGATTTCAGACCAGTCGCCATTGGTTCGTGAACAGATTTACGTGGAATGATGCCTGGCGCTTTTACGTCAGCAACGCGGCGCTCTGATGCGTCGATTGCACCTTTGCCGTCTAGTGGGTTGCCAAGGCCATCAACAACACGGCCCAATAGGCCCATGCCCGCAGGAACGTCCACGATTGAATTTGTACGCTTAACAACGTCGCCTTCTTTAATATCGCGGTCAGAACCAAAGATAACGACACCAACGTTGTCGCTTTCTAGGTTCAACGCCATACCTTGGATGTTGCCAGGAAATTCAACCATTTCACCGGCTTGTACGTTGTCTAGACCGTGCACACGCGCGATACCGTCACCAACGGACAATACGCGACCGACTTCGGCCACTTCGGCTTCTTGGCCAAAGTTCTTGATCTGGTCCTTAAGGATCGCAGAAATTTCGGCTGCTTGGATACCCATTTATCCGACCTCTTTCATTACATTCTGAAGGGAATTTAGTTTGGAGCGGATCGACGTGTCGATCATTTGAGAGCCCACTTTAACGACAAGACCACCGATGAGGGCTTCATCAACAGACGCGTCGATATTCACATCTTTGCCAATGCGCGCTTTGATCGCTTTGGCCAATTTGTCAATCTGCGTTTTCGTCATCGCTTTGGCCGAGATCACTTCGGCGGTTACTTCGCCTTTTTCTTCGGCGATCAATGCACGCAATTGACCAGTCAATGCTGGCAATACGAACAAGCGACGCTTTGTGGCCATCAATGCCAATGCATTGGCAAGTGTTGGCATAAGTTTCATTTTCGCGGCTACGGCTGAAATGGCTGCACCTTGCTCTTCACGCGAATAAACAGGTGAGTTGATCAGGTCGTTCAGCTCAGGGCTTGCTTCAAGCGCTGCGCTTAGCTCCGCGACGTTTTTCTCTAATGTGGCTAGTCCCGACTCATCTTTGGCGAGGTCAAAGATTGCTGTCGCGTATCGCGCGGCGATGCCGGAAGAGATCGAAGTTGGTTCGGACACGTCCACCCTTTCGATGTTTGTCCCAAATAGTGGTACACCAAAGTACACATTCAGGATAGTTTCAGTAATTTGCATTATGCAAAACAGTAATCCGCCGCGGATTTAGCAGAGCATTCCCAACCAAGCAACATTTATAACAAAGTTTTTTTTAACCTCTTTTCCTTAGAAAAAAGGGGTTTAGCCAAAGTGCGACCATCTGCGCCTATAAAATTGACGGATTTAGACCGCTAAATCCAAGATTTAGCCGAATCTTAGCGGAAAATTCGCAGCAATCACCGTCTTGGGGAAATGACTGGTTTGGCCTGCTTTGCCCCCAACCCGGAAAGCACACCCAACCGTTTAGAGGCGGCATTCATGACAGGTGTTCCTGTCTTATGATTGGCGCGCTTGCTGGCCTCGACCATAATCAACCCACCTGCGGCGAACGGCAATCGCGGACCGATAGTTTCGAAAAACGGTGCTGTTTTTTGCCAACTTCTGTTGTGCGATGGCAGTGCAAACAATGTCGTTGAATGTCGTTCAGGCGAAAAACCGTTTACGCGCAGCTGTGTTTCCAGCTGCCCCAATGAATAGGGTCGCCCAAACCCAAATGGCGTCGCATCGGTGCGCGACCATATCCCTGCCCGATTTGGCACGATGAACAACACCCGCCCCCCCGGCCCAAGAACACGGCGCGCCTCTTCCAGCATATGGGCAGGATGTTCACAGTTTTCTAAGCCATGAAACAAAACCAGTCTATCAACATGCCCCGTTTCCAGCGGCCACGAAAATTCGTCTGTGATAACGGAGACATTTGGCGCACCCGCTGGCCAATGCATAACCCCCTGTGGTCCCGGCATTAATGCGATCACACGCCGTGATTTTGCAAGAAACGGACGCAGTAACGGAACAGCAAATCCAAAACCAACCACAGTTTGACCCGTTGTGTCGGGCCAGTGGCGCACAACCTCTTTACGCACAACACGCTGTACCGCCCGTCCGAGCGACTGACGGTAATAGAAATTTTTTAGGTCTTGAACATCAAGATGCATTGCACCTTCTCACGTCTTCCGCAAAGCTGGGTACATGATGCACATAAACATATGGAATGACCATGGCTTTTGAACTGATCACTGTTCCCTGCTTATCTGACAACTACGCATTTTTGATGCATGACGCAGTTGACGGCACCACCTTATTGGTCGACGTCCCCGAAGCGGCCCCAATTTTGGATGTCGTCAGTGCCAAAGGTTGGGACATTACACATGTTCTACTGACCCATCATCATCCAGACCACGTACAAGGCTTGCCCGATATTCTTGCCAATCATCGTCCAATCGTTATTGGCGCAAAGGCAGATGCCAACCGCCTGCCTGATTTGGATCAGCCCGTTTCAGACGGTGATCATATCGCAATCGGGTCCGCCGTTGGGGATGTTTACGATGTGTCGGGGCACACAATTGGCCATATCGCCGTTCATTTTGCTGAACAGGACATTGTGTTTACCGCCGACAGCCTGATGGCATTGGGCTGTGGCCGCCTGTTTGAGGGCAGCGCAGAGCAGATGTGGAACAGCCTCAGCAAACTCCGCGCGTTACCAGACACAACAACCGTATGCTCAGGCCACGAATACACTTTGGCCAACGCGCGTTTTGCCGTGACCGTAGATCCAGACAATCCCGCATTGCAGGATCGTATCGCACGCATTGAAGAGGCGAGAGCCAGTGGTACGCCAACTGTCCCAAGCAATTTGGGTGAAGAAAAGCAAACGAACCCGTTTTTGCGTCCAGACGATCCCGCGATCCGCAAACACCTAGGCATGCTAAATGCAACGGATGCAGAAGTATTCGGTGAAATCCGATCACGAAAAGACAACTTTTAGACGATAACAGGCGAAAAACAGCTGTTTTCGTCTGAAAATTAGGGAATTCGTAAAATCAAGTCTTGAACACTGAGAAGAAGCGACCAAACTTAACTATAAGACAAATGATGACGCCGAATGGCGATCGAGCATTGAAAGGAGCGCGGCAATGCCTTCATTTTCTCCGACACTAGAACATGCGATCCACTCTTCGCTTGCACTTGCGAATGATCGACAGCACGAATTCGCAACACTTGAGCACTTGTTACTGGCACTTTTGGATGAACCAGATGCAGAGCGTGTTCTGCTGGCATGTGATGTCAGCATCCCATCATTGCGCGAAACGTTGGTTGAATATCTGGATGAAGATTTAACGTCCTTGATTACAGAAATCGATGGTGCCGAGGCCGCACCAACCGCGGCATTCCAACGCGTTATCCAACGCGCACTCATCCACGTGCAATCCTCTGGTCGTACCGAAGTGACGGGCGCAAACGTTTTGGTCGCAATGTTTGCGGAACGCGAGTCAAACGCAGCCTTCTTTTTACAAGACCTTGGCATGACACGCTATGACGCCGTGAATTTCATCTCACACGGTGTCGCCAAAAACCCAAGCTTTGGCGAAAGCCGGCCCGTCGCGGGTGCAGACGGAATTGGCGAAGAAGGTCAGATGGGCGAAGGTGCCGCTGCAGATGGCGAAAAGAAAGAAAGCGCACTGCAAAAATACTGCGTCGATTTGAATGCCAAGGCGAACGAAGGGGACATTGATCCACTGATCGGTCGCGAAAAGGAAGTTGAACGCTGCGTTCAGGTCCTGTGTCGTCGTCGTAAAAACAATCCGCTACTGGTTGGCGATCCAGGCGTTGAATATTTTTGATGCTGAAGAAGTCTGATTAAGTTCAACATAAATTGTGCTTAAAATGCCTCTAAACATAGGTGATAAATGAGGAGTAAAATCAAATTGAATATTTCTTTTGACGCATCTCTTGATCATTTCTTCAATTTCAGAATTATGTCTGTGTGATGCAACACCATAAGCACTTAAAGATTCAT